>JAESFG010000349.1_pt1 | contig 67304 bp, 71 predicted proteins | sample 9269371 | NCBI WGS metagenome assembly JAESFG01 (sample SAMN14506227, study PRJNA617093) | algae metagenome | isolation source: Aetokthonos hydrillicola CCALA 1050 (B3-Florida) and co-occurring... | place: USA: South Carolina | collected 2013-01-01 | reverse complement strand
TCGGATCGGCTCCGGCCTAGCCCGGTGTCTTGACCCCGGCATAGCTCCAAGCGCCGCATCATCGTCCATCAGCATGAACTCGCAGCCGCTTCTCACCCCCGCAAGGTGGAGCAGGCACATCGCTTACATTAGACCTACCCCAAGCCGCAGTATTTCGTTGAATAGCCAGCTCGAGAGATACGGGGCCGCAGTCCGGAAACCCGGAGGTTGGGCCTGAGATGTGGCGTTTCCGGATGTATGATGCGTCCGAGACAGGGGAGGCTTTGATGGGTGGCATCGGATCAGGTGCGCGGCGATCGACGCATATCGGTAATGTCGAGGATATGCTGGTGCTCGATATTCGATCGCTACGCCGCTTAGGCGTTATCGCACCCGGTGAATGCGTCATCGACACGGTGCACTGGTCGATCGGCAGCGTCAGCGCCTCCAGCGCGCGCTTGCGCATCGATCTGAGCGATATTGAACGCGGCGGCGTCATGGCGATCAGCGGTGAAATGCCAGACGGTACCATCAAACAGCACGTCGCCATTGAAATGGTGCCATCGCAATTCGGGGGCCATCGCTGCTATTTCACCTGCCCTGTCATTGCTCGCCGCTGCGAAGTGCTCTATTATGCCAGAGGCCGGTTCGCATCACGGGAGGCGCAGCGGCTAAGCTATGCGGTGCAGGGCATGAATGAGGTTTCGCGCGCCCGCCGCAAAGCCACCAAGCTGCGCAACCGCCTGTGCGGGTCGGGTGGTCAACCACGCCCGCGTGGACGCAATCGCATCGACACCGTGAGACGACTTCGCGAAGCGGAACACCAGGCGAAGACGCTTTACCTTGATCGGCTGCACGTCCTTGCTGATCGGTCTGGTTCCCATTGGATGCCCGGTGACAGGCGGTAGTCTGTCCGAGAGCCCAATTTCCGCGCGTTCGGACACACCGACCACCTGATTCATAATCAGCGGGTCCTGGCTGATTTGCGTGATTCAGCGAACTGGCGCGATGCGGAAATCAGCGGGTCTCGACCGGGATTTTTCCTGACATCAGCGTCCCCATGATCTTATTGGGAAGATGGTCAACGAAAGGAGGCCATCTTGCCCAACGACGAACCGCTCGATCGTCTGCACCTGATCGATCACGCCCGTGCGCTCTTCCCCGGTGCGACAATCGACGTGATCCACACACCCGATGAAATCATTCACATCGATGTGGACGGGCACCGCTTCACCTTCGAAATCGGCAGCGATGATGACGAGTACGTTTTTACCGACGGGAATGCGGCCTTCACGATCCCGCTGATGGATTTCTCCGAAGGTTTCTGGGATTTTCCCTGACAAGCCTTCCGAACCCAGCTTAATGGAAATGTCGGTCCCAACCAAAGGAGATGACCGACATGACTACGACCGAAACCGTAAAGCCCGCCGTTTCCGCTACCGCGCCGAACAAGGCCCCCGCACCCTCTACTGCGCCCGTAATGGTGACGCTTGAACAGCTTGCCCGCGACGTGAAGATGTCGCCGCGCGATGCCCGCATGGTGCTGCGCCTCGCAGCCAAGCAGATCAAACTCTACCCGACGTTGGGCAAGGATCATGTTGCCCGTCAGCCGTGGCAGTGGACGCCCGGATCGAAGGCGCTGGAGGAAGCGCGGAAAGCGCTGGCCGCCGCTGTCTGACCACTGGTCACGCGGCACGAGCTGAGCCGCGACCGGTCCACCACACCCGCGCTTTTCGCCAAAATGTTCCTACAGATATTTTTGGCGAAAAAGCGGGTGTCCACTACTTGAGCCTGAGCATCTTTCCTTCCTTCACGGCGAGTTCCTTCACCGCGCGCCGCAGAGTTGTATCCAAGATGCCCGTGTCTGCCGCAGCGGCGTCCAATTCCTTCTTCGGCATCGCGCCTCCGGCAAGAAATTGCTGAACGAACAAGCGCGCCTGCTTGATCGCGTTGGCGGGGCGACCGGGCGGCGCGGACACGCGACCGAGATCGGACGCCTGCAATTCAGTTTCGCCGTCCCAACGGATCGTGGGCACTTCCTTCCCGCCGTCGGCGAGCGAGTAGAGCAACGAAGGGCCGCGCTCGGACAGGTTGTGTTTGGCGTGCGCCATAACGCGCTGCGTTGGACGCTCAGGGTGATAGCCGACCTGCACGATGGAACGAACCGCCGCCGAAATATCGACCGAGCCGAGGCCGCGAAAGACTGCCTTGTCGTTGTCGGCCTTGGTCATGTGCCGCAGCCCGATCATCGTGCAGCCGGTCGCTTGTGCCAACTCGCGTAGGCGCGACATGAAGGGCCGGGTCTCGTTCGCCTTGTTCATGTCGATACCGCCCTGCATATAAGCCAAGAGCGGGTCTAGAATGACGAGCTTCGCCTCGCGCTCGACGATATGCGCCTCGATCCACGACAGCGCTTCCTCTTCCAGCCGGAAATATTGCTTCGGGAAGCTGATCCGTGAAAGGTCAGCCCCCATGCGAGATAGCCGCCGAACGAGCGTCGTTTCCGGGTCATCTTCGGCGCTCATGAAGAGGACATTTCCCGGACGCCCATGTGGTCGCCCGGGCAAAGGGCCACCCGACGATATGGCTGCTGCAATCGCACAGAGCAGGTAAGTCTTGCCCACGCCGGGGTCGCCTTCGAGCAGATTGACAGCCCCGCTGATCAAATACGGCTTCCACAGGAAGGACACATCGCGAGGCGTGACATTGTCCATCGTGTCGAAGCGGTCATCGTTGCTCGGGGCCTGCCGAGCATCGTCAACCGCCTCGCGAACCTGCTCGCTCGAGAGGGGCGGCACGAAAAGGGCGTCATTGTAGGCATCCGCGAGCGCCCGCAGTTGCATCCTGCTAAGGCCATGTGCCGCCAGCTTAGCGAGGTAACGTTGAAGCTCGGGAAGCCGCTTGTTGCCGCTCACGCGATAGGTCGGATTGCGCGCACTCATCATGCACCGCCGATCCGAGCGCGAATGCGCTCAACTTCGGCTTCGGCCTTAGCAAGATCGTCACCGCACTTGGCGAGGAAGTAGGGATTGTCGAGCAGTACGGTCACGATGTCCGCATCGGGAGCGCCTGCGCGGATCAAACCCGCTACAATCTGAAAGAGAACTCGGGAACGGTCCCCCTTCAAGACCCGCCGCGCCGTCATCAGCGCGCCAGCAGGCAAGCCCATCTTGCGACGGTAGCGCCGCATGATGGTTGCCGCATCGTCGCCACTGCCCAACCTTGAAATTGGGAGCCACGGTTTGCGCCTGTTTCCGAGTTTGGCGATAGACGCAGGGATAGTCTGCGATCGATCGTCAACCCTTCGCAGCGTTACGATCGGACGGTCATATTCGGGCTTGTGATTGACGGTGCCGGGCAAGCGCAACATCTTGGTAATCGACCAACCGCCCTTGTCCCCGCCATCCTTCATGACGATCGCACGGGAGTAACCCTCGGCCTCGAAGGCCTCGACGGTATCGCGCCACTTCCAAATGCCTTGGAATCGACCCGGCGATGTTTCCCACAGCAGGTTGGGCGCAGGGTCATATCCATCTGGATCGGCCAGATCGATATCGCAATGGCCGTAGCGTGCGGGCAGCGCAAACTCGCGCCGTCGATGGTTGTCCGAAAATGCATATGGGCAAAAGTAGATGTCGAACTTGTCGGCACTGTGCGACGCCAAGATTCTTGCCACCTGCGTAGCCCTCTCAGGCCCTTGGATTGCATGATCTCGCCAACGCTCCCCAACCCGCGTAGCGATGAAGGTGAATGCGTCGGGGTCATAGTCCCATAGGTCTGCGCAAAATCGGACTGCCGCCATGATGGCGCGCTGATTGGTATTGCCGGTCGTCAGTGGCCGGTAGCGTGGCGGCATCATCGCCCCGCCTCCCGATCGTCGGCGAGCTTGGCAATGTGCTCATGGATTTCCGATGCCAGCCACGCGACGGAATGCGCACCGATGCGAACCCGCTTAGGGAACTGCCCGGCGGCTTCTAGCCGCAGCATGGTCGAGTTGGATAAGTTGAGGCCCAAGCGTGGCAAATCCTGCCGCGTGAGCAATATCTTGTTTGAAATAAGTGCCGTCATTGTGAAGTCCTTTCATTGTCGTCATCGACGGCAATTGATTAGGACCACACGACGAAGAGATTCCACGAAGGACGATACACATCGCACCGGGAAAACCGGTGGAATGTTTACATGAGGTGCCAGTCCGGCTCTTTGACGCACATCTGAATGAGGCGGACAAGCTGCTCATCGACACCGGTAATCTCGGCAAAGATGTGGCGCATGGCTTCGGGAAACGGGTCGACGCGGCGCTTGGTGTTTTCGTCGTCGAGCTGAACATAAACCCCTTGCTTGGGCGTCAGTGTCGGAAGGTGGCGGCGGACCGCGCCATAGATTTCCATGAAGATGTTGAAGCGGAGTTCCTGATTCGTAGCCGCCTCTTCACGCTGCTCGCCTCGTAGGTTCCGCACCAACCGGGTTGAAAATGCTATCACCGCCCCAAGGTCGGCACGAAGCTTGTCGCGGTCGGGAAACTCGTCGAATTCATTTTCGTAAGGCCAGGTCGAGAACCAAGCGCGCTGATCATCGGCCAGCGCCGCCAGCAGCTTCTCTGCCGGATTGACGACGTTAGCCGATATCCAGTCACCTCGCTGCGTCAGCGTCTTGTTGAATGGACTTCCGGCCAGATCGCACGGCGTTGACTCGATGATGCGGCGATAGCGTGTGCCGATTTCGAGCAGGTCAGTGCGCAAGGCGTTCAGCGCCCCATCGTCAGAAATCCCTGACTTGCGACGGAACGCGGCCATCCAGTCGTCATCGAATTGGGCAAGCCTCTTCCCGTTTAGTCCGTCCGACGTATGCTGATGCGGATCACTCATCCCATGGCGCTTTCTCTTCAAATAGTTTGCGAAGCCCCTCGACGACCTCGGGCGGACGCTTTAGAATCTCAAGCAACCGGTCATATTCTTCCGGGCTGACCATAATGATCCGCTGATCGAGAATGGCATTCTGGGCAGCATCCCGAGCCGCGTCGACTATGAACTCGGTGCGCGACTTACCCAGCAGGCTGGCTGCCTTGTCGATCATCGAGCAAGTGAAGTCAGTCAAATGCAGTTCAACCACCGTCAGCTGATCGCGACCGTCAGTGTGAGCCGAGGGCGTATCCATAACCAAGTCCTTCTGCGCTGATCACAACAGGTCTATATCTGCGTGGTTAGATTTGCGAGTTCCGCCCCCCACCGTTCCAAGGCGTCGCGCGCCTCATCCGCATATTCATACCGGTTGTAGACAGCCGCAACGCCCGAAATCCTGCCGCTCATGTGGTTCAGGATTTTCTCGATCACATGCGGTTCGACTTTCGCCCGCGCGAGGCCCGAAGCGGCGGTACGGCGCAAATCATGATAGCGCCAATCGTCAGCACCCGTTGCTGCCCATAGACGGCGCAAGGCCTTACTGAAACCGCTGACCGGTGAGCGCCGCGTGGTCGTGAACACATATTCGCAATCGAGGAAGCGGGGCACCTCGGCCAGCAGTTCGAGCGCGTAGGCGCTGAGCGGCACGACATGCGCCTTACCGTTCTTCGACCGCTCCGGTGGGATCGACCATGTCTTGTTCTCGAAGTCGAGTTCGCTCCATCGCATGTTCGCTAGCTCACCGCGTCGCTGAGCGGTCGCGAGAAGCAACGGCACGAACTGGCGGAACGGATAGACGTCATTCCGGCACGCCCGAAACAGGGCAATGATTTCAGCATCGCTCAGTCGGCGTTCGCGGGCGATTTCCTTGGTCGGCGCTTTCAGCCCATTCGTCGGGCTGGTCTCGATGATACCGCGTTCGATGCACCAGTTGCACAGCTTGCGGACATTCGCGAGGATGCGATTGGCTTGGTAGTGTGCGCCTCGATCGACGGCGCCATCCATGATTTCGAGGACATGCTCGCGCTTCAATTCGCGGATGTCGCGCTGGCCGAACACGGCGACCAGTTCGCGCCACAGAATGCGTTCGCTTTCCATCCACTTGCGATTGCGCGCCTTGGCGTAGCGTTGAATGAATTCGGTGACGACCGCCTCAATGCGGTACTCCGGCTGGCGACGACGCTTGGCCGGGTCTGTGCCTTCATCGACATGACGCATGGCTTCCATCGCCCTTGTCCGGGCTTCGGCGAGCGACACGCGCGGATAGACGCCAAGGGACATGCGCTTTTGCTGCACGCCATATCGATACTTGACGTTGAAGGTCTTGCGCCCCTCGGGCGTCACGCGGACACTCAGGCCGGGGCAGTAAGTGTCCTGCAATTCGTACCGCTTCGGTTTCGGCTTGAGAGCGGACAGGGTCTTGTCAGTGAGTGCAATTCGCATGTGCCATCCTTTCGATGGCACCCTAATAATCACGCAAATCAGCCATTCTCAAAGAAATAATCAGCTGCGGAGACAATGGATCGGAAAAGTTTGGCCTGACGAAATCTGCAACGCTGCGTATGATGACCGGGGGGTGGTTTAGTTCGAAAGGCGGACCGCATGATCGCACCTGCTGCTATTTCACAGGTTCCGGATTTTGGGCATCATGCGATTACGTGAGAGGCCAGACGATGATTGATAAGAACAGCGTCTATCGATCATCCATTCGGCGATTTGTGATCGATAGGCACGATATAGCGGATAGATGGCACGCGCTCAGTATGTCATTTAGAGCATAAACCGATTTTATGTCGTATAAGGCATATTGACATTTTATGCGCTTTATCGCATATCCGCCGCATGAAGCATCTTGTCCGCACCGCTAAACAACTAGGCGAGGCTATCGCCCGCGAACGTCGTGCGCGTGGCCTCACGCAAGCTCAACTAGCCGACAAGGCGGGGCTCCGACAGGAGGCCATCTCAAAGATCGAAGGCGGTAATCCCGGCACGCGTTTTGACAGGATTTCCAATATCCTTGCCGCGCTCGATCTCGAATTTACCCTTGGACCGCGAACGAAGGGCTCGGTGGACGATATTGAGAGTATCTTTTGATGGGACGCCGTCCCAGCCGAACGCGGCTCAATATCTTCCTCAACGACCGTCATGTCGGTGTCCTTATTCGCGCGCCGAGCGCCGCGATCGAGTTCGCCTATGATGAGGCTTGGTTGGTTTGGGAACACGCCATGCCCGTCTCCCTATCGCTTCCCCTCAGCACGCGCCGCTATGTCGGCGCTCCAGTCTTGGCTGTGTTCGAAAACCTGCTGCCGGATTCCGATCAGATACGCCGCCGTCTGGCTCAGCGGGTTGGCGCACGCGGAACGGATGCATTCAGCCTATTGGAGCGCGTCGGCAACGATTGCGTAGGCGCCCTGCAATTCTTGCCCGAGGGCGAACAGCCCAGTTCAACCCGAGCGCTTGACGGCGCAACGCTGGACGACAACGATATCGAGGCATTGCTGGCCAACCTTTTCCGCGCTCCGCTGGGCGTAGACCGAGAGGTTGACGAGCATTTCCGTATTTCGCTTGCCGGGGCACAGGAGAAGACCGCGCTGCTGTGGCACGAAGGCCGATGGCTTCGCCCGCACGGCACCACACCGACAACCCATATCCTGAAACCGGAAATCGCCATTCCCAAGGGCGGGATAGGCTTGGCCGACAGTGTCGAGAACGAATATTACTGCATGAAGCTGATGGCGGCATTGGGCTTCCCCACTGCCCCCTGCCAGATCACCACTTTCGGCACCCGCAAGGCGCTGATCGTCGAGCGCTTTGATCGCCTTTGGGCACGCGACGGCAGGCTGCTTCGATTGCCGCAGGAAGACTGCTGCCAAGCGCTCTCTGTCCCCCCGACGATGAAGTATCAGGCAGATGGAGGGCCGGGCGTCCTTCAGATCATGAACCTCCTGACCGGCAGCAACGATCCCACGGCCGATCGCCTGACCTTTTTTCGTGCGCAAATCGCCTTTTGGCTGCTGGGCGCAACCGATGGCCACGCGAAGAACTTCAGCCTGTTCCTTCGACCCGAAGGCGCTTTCCAGCTAACGCCGCTGTATGACGTATTGAGCGTGCAACCGATGGTCGATGCCGGGCAAATCGGCCGCAACGCATTCAAACTGTCGATGGCGGTCGGCAACAGCGGAAAATATCGGCTGAACGAGATTCACGGCCGTCACTTTGTAGAAACCGGCAAGGCATGTGGCCTTTCGCCGAGCCTGATCAGCCAAACCTTGGATGAGTTACGCGCTCAGATAATGGCGGCGATCGAAGCCGTGAACACGCAACTACCTCCTGATTTCCCGCCCGCCCTTGTGGCGAGCATTGCAGATGGCGCTCGCAGCCGGGCGGACCGGCTAATGGTAACGGAGTAGAATTCAACCTGACGCGTCGGCTCGCATCGCTTACATTCGCAGTGCTGATCGCTGGCATCTTTCGGACCGTGATCGCCCTTGGGGCACCCTCCCCCGCTCTGTTTCCCAACATGAGATCGCGACAGACAGACGCATATGGGTCCCACAGGGGTATCGGGCGCCCACGCTTGAATGCTCGGACGTGAAGAAGCGTGCTACGGAATGGCAATGCCAAAGATACGATCGATCAAACGGCTATTGACAGTATGACGCGACTTGGGTAGAAATAAAAAGACTTAATATCAAACTCTTAATCAGCGAGTCCTTGGTTCGAGCCCAAGTGCGTCCACCAAAATCTCTCAGAAAATCAACGGTTTCAAGAGATGGCCCGCAAGGGCGGGGAACCTAGTTTCCGCTATAGGTTCCACATAGGTTCCGCGCCGAAGGTGGCTTTGCAGCGCACCGCAGGGGGTAGAAAAATATATCTCACCTTCCGGTAATAATCGGATTTTTCCCCTCGAAGTGTGGGTTTAGCACGGGCGTGATTTGAAATGTTAGCGGCTGCTCGATGGTTGTGCCGTTCCGCGCGAGTCGGTTCTCGACGGCGGATACCGTCACCACTGCGGCCAGCGACTTGCGATTTCGGCCACTCCGGTTGAGCCAATTAGTCACGCAGCGAACCAACTCCGCAGGGGCACGCCGGTCCTGCAAGCTAGAGAACATCACGAGCGCGCCCCTTCGATGCTTGTTAATCTGCTTAACGGACCCCTCAATACACGCCTTGACCGGGGCCTCCAAAACAAGCTCGCCCGGCACCGGCGGCCCGAAACGATGCAACGCCTTCGGAGACTTCACTTCCAAATATATTCGGGTGTCGCGGTCAGCCCGAATATAGAGATCGGGATTAGCCTCGCCGTGTAAATCTTCTAGCGCCAGGCCGATCCAGTTGCCGTGCTCTGCTAGATAGGAAGCCACGATGAATTGAGCAGCCGTATGTAAAAACGAGTCGGGTTTACCCAAATCTTTAGCAATGGTCTGGAAGCGAGGATGATGCTGCCATCTTCCAACGATATCGACAAACACACGTATCCACGTAAAACTGTAATGCGTCTTAGGGTCGTCGATATTTATGACCCTTTCCTCTAGACATGACCGCAAATGCCTGACGGACCATGCGAACGGAAATTTTAGAGCTTCTCGATCGCCGGTCTTCGAAACGATCTTATCCTGTATGGAAAACCTGTCTCCCGTGATCGTATTATATCGGTCTACTAAAGAGTTGAGCCCTTCAACCGATAGCTCCCACGTTATGCCTTCCGATCGCGGAGAAGTCATATCAACCGCCGACCTTAAAGCTTGATCGCACGTAATAAATATGCCCGGCCAAGTATCGATTGTGCCATTGATCCTGAATGCACCCTCATGCCCCATATTCAAAAGCCGTAGAGAGAATATCTCGCCCGGTTCGATCGCCGGAGTGGTGGTGAAAGTCCCGCACCGGAAGCACTTGATTTCCACGCTGACGAAATCCGCTTCGATATAGTTCTCGATTAAAACATGGCCGCAGTTCGCGCAAATGAAGGCCATGCCGTTCGCCACCTTGCAGCGAAATACCGGTGCGTCACTACCTTGAACGAAATGAGGATTGGGGAAGTCACTCGCCTTCGGTTTTGCATCGCTTACCATAGGGCGATGCTATCAGATAAAGCTGCCCGGTCAATTCAAGAGCATCACTCGTCGGCGGTCAGCAGATCGAGCGCCTGCCGCATCCCGACATAGGATTGGAACGGGACGAGCCGCTTCACCGCTTCGGCTTGGCTGTCTGTGATCGCGTCGCCCGTGGCCGCACCGATCGGAGCCCCGGCGGCCTTGGAAACGTCGGAGATAAGGCCAATGGAAGGGCCGAAGAGCTTTCCGACCGGATCGACGCCGATGCGGCGCACGCCCTGGCCGCTCTGCGGCGCGTCAGGAAAGGCCGCCATAAGCGGGTCTTTCAGTGGATTGACGCCCGTCATGGTGTCGACCGTGGCGGCCGCCTCGATCGGCAGAGCGAAGAAGCCCGAAGCGTCCAGCGCCTCGCCGATCAGATAGCCGGGGTTTCGGCCGCAGCCTTGAACCGCTCGTAACGCTGGCCGCCGGACGCGTAGGCGCGCAGCCAAGCGGAAAGCAGCCCGACAGACGTCATGCCGACCATCATGCTTGCGAACTGCGTCCGGCCTTCCTGCATCCCGCGCAAGAGCACGCGCTGGTGGCCGGCGAGGTTATAGGTGCGGAACTGGAGCAACGCCTTGCCGAGCGGCGTATTGACGAAGAGGGGCACGTCGCCGACGCTGCGCGTTACGACAACGCTATCCACCTCTTTCGACACGGCGGCCCGATAGGCGCGCACCGCTTCGGCGCTGCCCCATTTCTCCGTATTGGCCACGCGCACGCCGTCGACCGTTTCGCCGTGCTCTGCGAACTCGCGCCCGATGGCGGCCGCCATGTCCCGATCAATGCCGAGATAGGCGAGGAACCGCGTATCGTCCGCATGGCCCGCCACGCCCTCCAGAATCCGGTTTTGCGACATGATCGACGCAATGGCCTTCGAAGCGTCGGTGAAAATCGACATGCCGTTCCACTTGCTGCCGACGCGGGTGCCGTTCTGAAGCAGCCGCTCGATCGCCTGTCCGTCATCAGAACATTCGGCACAGATCGCGGCGTAGATTAGCGGAGTTCGGGCCTCGTCGGGGGGTTGATGTTAGGCGGCGAGCTTGCGGTGTTGCAAGCGCCGATGCTCGATGGTCTGTCGCTTGATCCTTTCACGCTGTTTGATGATGGCCGGTGCCCTGCCGAAGTAGGCGTCAGCGGGGGTCACGTTGTTCAGGCTCTCGTGGTAACGCTGGTGGTTGTAGTGCCCGACGAAGGCCTCGATCTGGGCCTCAAGGTCGCCGGGCAGGAAGTAGTTTTCCAGCAGGATGCGGTTCTTCAGGGTCTGATGCCAGCGCTTGATCTTGCCTTGGGTCTGCGGGTGGCATGGAGCGCCGCGCACATGGCTCATCTTCCGAGTCTCGATGTATTGGGCCAGCTCACCGGCGATGTAGCTCGGGCCATTGTCGCTGAGCAGCCGCGGCTTGTGCAGCACGGTGGCCTGGTCGCAGCCTGAGGCCGCCAGGGCCAGGTCCAGCGTGTCGGTCACGTCCTCGGCGCGCATGGTGCTGCATAGCTTCCAGGAGATGATGTAGCGCGAGAAGTCATCGAGCACAGTCGACAGGTACATCCAACCCCAACCGATGATCTTGAAGTAGGTAAAGTCGGTCTGCCACATCTCGTTGGGCCGGGTGGTCTTGGTGTGGAACTGATCGGCGGCCTTGATAACGACATAGGCCGGGCTGGTGATCAGATCGTGGGCTTTGAGCAGCCGGTAAACCATGGCTTCGGATACGAAGTAGCGCTTCTCGTCGGTGAAGCGCACTGCCAGCTCGCGCAGGCTCAGCTCGCTGTATTCCAGCGCAAGTCCGACGATCTGGTCCTGGATGTCCTGGCCGATGCGGTTCCACACCCGGCTCGGCGCCGATGGCCGATCCTCCAGCGCCTCCGGCCCGCCCTCGAGATAGCGGTCATACCAGCGGTAGAAGGTCCGACGGGCGATGCCCAGCTTGTCGAGCGTCCGCTTGGCAGGCAGGTGCGACTGCTCGACGATCCAGATGATCTCGAGCTTTTCGGAAGCGGGATACCTCATTCGTCGTCGCCCCCATCCGCGATCATGCTTTTTTGAGCAGACGGTTTTAGAGTGTCAGGTCGGCCACGCATTCCTTCAGGGCACGGGCTTCGCGGCGCAGATCCTGCACCTCGCCGGTGGTTGCGGCGCGGGCCGTGTCGCCAGCAAGGCGGCGCTTGCCGGCTTCCATGAACTCCTTCGACCAGGTGTAATACAGGCTCTGGGCGATGCCTTCCTTGCGGCACAGCTCGGCGATGCTGTCTTCGCCGCGCAGGCCATCGAGCACGATCCTGATCTTGTCTTCGGCCGAGAAATGCCGCCGGGTCTGGCGCCGGATATCCTTCACCACCCGGTCAGCGGGAGCGTTCGCCGGCGATTTTTTCAAGGAGGGTTGGGGCTTCATCTTCGTTCCCTCGTCACTACGACGAAGCCCCAACCCTCCTCAAATCACAACCTCAAATCTGTGCCATTGGTGCTGACGGCGGACACCCGAACCGGTCCCGCTCGTCGGCCGCGAGCGGTATGACATGGTGCTTGCGTGTCTTCGACTGGGTGAGCGCGATCGACACGCCCGGCTTGTATGCCAATCGCCCGGACCGTGCCTAAAGTTATCGCGATTTTCTCGCCGCAGCGGGGTTTGACATATCGGGAATGCGCGAGCCCGTGCTGGTCAGGAAGTTCGACGGAGAGATGGCGCCCGGCGCGCGGGTTGGGACGAGCACGCTGACGCGCTGGTCGCCATCTTTCGCGGCGGCGGATAGGATTCGCCGAGGTCGCCATGGAGGAGGCGCCAGAGCCAGCCGCCATATTGGGTCAGCAACGGCTTATCGAGGCCGTATTCGGCCCGGACCTTGGCGATCTGCTCGGCAGTCGGCATCGCGTCCGGCCCGCCCAATATGGCCACGGCGGTATCCCCGCTAGTGACGTGCATCATCAGAAAAGTGAGCGTCGCTGCCGCCCACAGGACGGCGACGCCCTGCGCGAGCCGGCTAGCGAGCAAGCGGGCAATGCTCATGATCGGTCCTCCGCGAGCCAGGCAGTGGTGAGAAACGGCATGTTGCGCGAGGTGTCGTAGACCATGCCCCGAAGCGACCGGCGGTAGGCGACGAGGGTATGGTTCTCGAACAGCGGCATGGCCGGCACAAGCTCGGTGAGGCGCCGCTGTGCCTGCGCATAGAGCCGCGCCTGCGCCTGGGGATCACGCGTGCGCCGCGCGCCGCCGAGCAGCCGGTCCAGTTCCGGGTCGCGCAGCTGCGCGGCGTTCTGGCCGATGAAGCGCGCGCTGCTGATCTGGCGCCCAAGATAGACGATGGAGAGCCCGTCGGGGGTGTTGGTATGCCAATAGCCCGGCCCCAGCGCCTGATAGGCGTTGCGCTGACGCCGATCGGTGACGCGGCAGTCGCGAGCGGCCGCTATCTGTCGACCGATTCCCTGCCCGCCCAGCGCATGAAGAGCCATGTCAATGTCGGGCCGTCGCCAACCTGCACGTCGCCTGATGACAAATGGCTGGCCGGCGCCTTCGTGCGCAAGCTCACCGACGCCACCATTTACACTGGCGGCGGCGGCGCCCAGTCCGCGCTCATCAATGGCTGCCAGACCAACGCGATCGCGCGGGCGCGGACCTATGGGGCGCGCGTCCGCCTTCGCGCGTAGGGCCGGTTCGAACGGCCGCCGAGGCCGGGGCCAGCGGCCACACCGACGCACAGAGGTGCCGCGCCGGCCTACATCAGCCGATAGCCGATGCCGGGCTCGTTGCGGATCAGCGTCGGGCGGGCGGGATCGTCCTCGATCTTGAGTCGCAGGCCGCGCACCGCGACGCGCAGATATTCGACATCGTCGCGATGCGCCTTGCCCCAGACACGCTCCAGCAGCGCAGCGTGGGTGAGGATGCGCCCGCCCGCCTCGACAAGCGCGGCGAGCAGCGCATATTCGCGCGGGGTGAGCGCGAGCGGGCGGCCGGCGAGGAACGCTTCGTGCCGGGCGGGGACCATGCGGACCGGGCCGTGGGCGATCGCGCCCTCGCCATCGCCCGCGCCTGACCCACGCCGCAGCACGGCGCGGAGCCGCGCGCGCAATTCGTCGCCGTCGAACGGCTTGGTCACATAGTCGAGCGCGCCGAGATCAAGCGCGGCGACCTTCTCCGCCACAGCCTCGCGCGCGGAGAGGATGATGACGGGGACCGGCCCCGCCGCGCGGATCGTGGCGAGCAGCTCCAGCCCGTCGCGGTCGGGCAGTCCGAGGTCCAGCACCACCGCGTCGATGCCGCCGCGCCCGATCGCCGCCATGGCGTCGCGGGCGGCGGCGGCGGTCACCACCTCATGCCCGTCGGCGGCGAGCACGACCTCGAGCAGGCGCAGGATCGGGCGTTCGTCGTCGACGCAGAGGATGCGGCTCATGCCGGCGCGCCCTGAGCCAGCGGCAGGCGCAGCGCCAGCCGCGCCCCGCCCGCCCCGCTCTCGCCCGCCGACACCGTCATGCCCATGGCATCGGCGAAGCCCTTGACGATGGCAAGGCCAAGGCCGCTGCCGCTCGTGCGGTCGCCACCCTCCAGGCGGGCGAAGCGCTCGAAGATGCGCGTCCGCTCCGCCGCCGGGATGCCGGGTCCGTCGTCGTCGATCTTCAGCAGCAGCGTCTCGTCCTCGGCGCGCGCGGCGATGGCGACCCGCGCGCGGGCGTGGCGCATGGCGTTGTCGATCAGGTTGACGAGCATGTGGTGCAGCAGCACGGGATCGGCGCGGACGAAGGGCAGGTCGGCGGCGACGGCGCGTTCGATCGCGAGCCCGGCCGGTACTGGCATCGCGTCGAGCGCGGCGCCGATCGCGTCGACCGGATCGACGCTTTCGATCCGGGGCTCGAGCAGCCCCTCCTCGATGCGCGCGGCCCCGAGCAGATCGTCTGTCATCCGCCCGAGCCGGCGTACCGCCGCCAGCGCCTCGGCGGCGTCCTCGTCGCGGGTCGCGATCAGCGCCAGCCGGCCGGTGGCAATGGTGAGCGGCGTGCGGACATCATGCGCCAGCGCGGCGAGCAGCGTCCGCCGCAGCCGGTCGCTCCCGGCCAGCATCTCGCGCTCGCGGCGTTCGGCGTCGAGCGCGATGCGGTCGCGGCTCTGGCCGACGAGGCGGGCGAGCTGGGCGAGATGCGCGATTTCCGCCGCCGGGCGGGTGAGGCCGTCAGACGGCCTCGCGAGGGCGGCGACGGCCATGTCGGGCCGGCTGCGCTCGGCGAGCGGAATGAAGGTCCAGTCGGCCGCCGGCATCACCTCCGTACCATGGCCGGTGACGTCGCCGTTGTGCATCGACCAGGCCGCAGCCGCCTGATCGAGCGCCGAGAGCCCGCTGATGCCGGCCAGGGCGGCGGTGTCGACGATGCGCAGCTCGCCAAAGCGCCGCGCCAGCCACTCAATCCCGCGATCGAGCGCGGCGGCGGCGGGATAATCGGCGAGCATGGCCGAGAGCATCGCCTGCTCCTCGCTCAGCCCGGCGCGCTCCAGCGCCTCCGCCTCGCGCGCCTTGAGCCGCGTCGCGAGCCGGCTCGTGACCAGCGCGACCAGGGCGAGGACGAGCACGCTCACCACATTGTCGAGCCCGTGGATCTGGAGGCTGTAGCGCGGCGGGAGGAGGAAGAAGTTGTAGGCCGTCGCGCCGCCCACCGCCGCGAGCAGCGCCGGTCCCACATCGCCCCGCGCGGCGACGAACACCACCGGCAGCAGGAAGAGCAGCGCGCCGGACGCAAGGCCCAGGATCGGGAATAGCGCCGCCGTCAGCCACGCCACCGCGCCGACCAGCCCGAGCGCCAGGAGATAGGGAGCGGCCCGCATGTCCATCGCCTTTCGCTATAGCTCGATCTGGCTGCCCAGTTCGACCACGCGATTGGCGGGGATCGCGAAATAGGCGGTGGGATCGGCCGCGTTGCGATGGAGGAACATGTAGATGACCGTCATCCAGCGCGGCATCACCGGGCGGCTGGCGAAGCGGATCGCGTTGCGGCCGACGAAGAAGGAGGTGCCGCCGCTCGCCGCGATCAGCCCCGGTCGCCGCGCCAGATCGCTCGGAACATCAATCCGGTCCATATAGCCGTAGCGCAGCCGGGCGCGGACGAAGCGGTCGTCCAGCGGCTCGACGGCCAGCCGTTCGGCCGGCTCGACCCAGGGCGTTGGCAGCGTCTCGACCTTGAGCAGGATGTTGACCTCGTGCAGCGCCTTGTTGTGCTTGAGGTTGTGGAGCAGGGCCGAGGGCGTGACGTCGAGATCCTGGGTGAGGAACACTGCCGTTCCCTGCACGGTGAGCGGCGGCCGGCCGGCGAGCGCGCCCGTCATCGCGTCGAGCGCGATGCCCTGCTCGCTGCTGCGCGCCAGCGCCGCCTTGCGCCCCTTGAGCCAGGTCGCGATGACGAGGCCGACGCCCGCCGCCACCGCCAGCGGCACCCAGCCCCCTTCGCTCACCCGCAGGATGTTGGCGCCGAAGAAGAAAAGATCGAGCGCGAAGAACGGCGCGATCAGCAGCGCGGTCCACAGCGGATGCCAGCGCCACACCGTCCAGGCGATGATGAAGGCGAGGCAGGTCGTCACCACCATCGTCCCGGTGACCGCGATGCCATAAGCGGCCGCCATCGCCGAGCTGGACCGGAAGGCGAGGACGAGGATGAACACGCCCACGAGCAGCATCCAGTTGACGAAGGGCATGTAGATCTGCCCCATCTGCCGCGAGGAGGTCTGGCGGATCGTCATGCGCGGCAGCAGGCCGAGCGCGATCGCCTGCTGGGTGAGCGAATAGGCGCCGGTGATGACCGCCTGGCTCGCGATGATCGTCGCCAGGGTCGCCAGCACCACCAGCGGCGCGCGCAGCGCGTCGGGCGCCATGAGGAAGAACCAGTCGGCGTTGACCATCGGCTGCCCCGCCGCCTCGGCCACCGCGAGCGCCTTGAGCGCCAGCGCGCCCTGGCCCAGATAGTTGAGCGTCAGCGCCGGCCAGACGAAGCCGAGCCAGCCGAACTGAATCGGACGGCGGCCGAAATGGCCCATGTCGGCGATCAGCGCCTCGGCGCCGGTGACGGTCAGAAACACCGCGCCCATCACGAACAGGCCGGCGACCCCGTGCGTCGCCATGAAGCGGACCGCGTGGAGCGGGTTGAACGCGGCGAGGATCGCGGGCGCCTCGACGATGTGCAACAGGCCGAGCGCGGCGAGCGCGACGAACCAGATCGCGCACACCGGCCCGAACAGCACCGCCACCCCCGCCGTCCCGCGGGACTGGATCGCGAATAGCGCCACCAGGATGCCGATGGTGATGCCGATGATGACCGAGGCGTTCATCCCCTCGAAGCCGGGGATGGTCTTCAGCCCTTCGACCGCCGAGAGGACGGACAAGGCGGGGGTAATGATCGCGTCGCCATAGAAGAGCGCCGCGCCCGTCGCACCAAGCAGCAGCACGATCAGCCACTCCCCCGCCGCGCCGCGCCGCGCCAGCGCCATGAGCGAGAGCACGCCGCCCTCGCCGCCATTGTCCATGCGGGTGAGGAACAGCACATATTTGACCGTCACGACGAGGATGAGCGCCCAGAGCGCCAGCGACAGCACGCCCAGGATCTCGCCCCGCACGATTCCGTCGGCCGCCGATTGCGCCAGCGCCTCGCGAAAGGCGTAGAGCGGGCTCGTCCCGATATCGCCATAAACAACACCGATCGCCCCCAGCGTGAGGGCGGAGAGCCCATGCGGCCGCGTCGTCACGCCATCCTGTTTCATCGCCGATCCCTCCCGTGCCGAGCCCTGGCGATGCGTCAGGCGGGCATTAGGCGGCCATGCGGAAAGTCGATCGTCGGCATAAAGCGAGCGTAAAGATCAGCCGCGCGGGCGCGGGCTGGGGACGACCACGGTCCAGCGCGTGCCCTCGTCGTCGCTCACACAGCGCGCGACGCCGCCCAGCTGGGAGGCGAGATCGTCGATGAGGCCGAGCCCGCTGCCGCCCGGCTCGCCGCAGCCCTCCGGCGGCATACCACGGCCATCGTCCTCGACGCCCAGGACAAGCTCGCCGGCCGCCAGATCGAGCCACAGCCGCGCTTGCGCCGCGCCGGCGTGTTTGTAGAGGTTCGACACCAGCTCCGCGGCGAGCAGGCCGATCGACAAGGCCGCGTCGGCCGGCAGCGCGATGTCCGCGACGTCGAGGGTCAGCACCGGGCGCTCGTCCGCCGCGTAGCTGGCCTCGATCGCGCCGGCGAGATCGCACAGGAACGGGCGCGCGTGGACCGGGGCGGCCTCGTCCTCGCGCTCGTACAGCATGTGGTGGACATGCGACATGGCGTCGATGCGGTTGCGCAGATCATGCACCAGTTCGGCCGCGACAATGGCCGCGTCCGATGGCGCCGCCTCGGCAAGCGCGCGCTGGCGGCGGACCTGCCCGTTCAGAAGGCTGAGGATGAGCTGGAGGTTGTTCTTCGCCCGATGCCGCATTTCGCGCAGCAGCGTCTCCTGTTGCAGCGCCGCGCGCGCGCTCATCGCGGCGAGCCGGCGGCCGGCCCGGTTGGCGCGGGCGAGCGCGACCACCGCGAGCGCGAGCAGGATCATGCCACCCGTCGCGCCCGCCGCGATCAGCATCCGGTTGCGGCTCTCCAGCGCGAGGTTGACGTTGCGCCCCTCGAGCAACGCGATGGAGAGATCCTTGCGCTCGCCCGGCGCCGCCGCCCACGGCAGCGCGCGCGCGGCACCGGCATCCGGGCGCGGCGGCGGCGCGGCGACCCCCCGCGCCGTCACCGGGAGCGCGAGCAATGCGGCCAGGATCAGGAGCCAGCCCGTCCGACCGGACGAAGCCGCCATCAGATCTCGGCGCTCCCCGCCGGAGCCGGCATCGCGCAAGCGGCCCGATAAGCGGCGGGGGTCGCCCCGGTGAGCCGGCGGAACGAACTGGTGAAATGCGACTGGTTCTTGAAGCCCGACGCGATCGCGACCTGGATGATCGGCCAGCGCGTGTTGCGGAGCAGCCGCTTCGCCTCGGCAAGGCGCTGCTCGACGACATAGCGATAGGGCGAGATGCCGCGCGTGGCGACGAAGCGGCGGGTGAAGGCGCGCTCGCTCATCCCGCAGGCCGCGGACAGTTCCTGGACGTGGATGGGCCGGTCGAGCCGGTGGTCGATATAGTCGTCGAGCCGGGCGAGCTGTTCGCCGGTGAGACGCATCACCTCCTCGGGCCGGGTATCGGTAAAGCGTCCGGCATCGAGGGCGCGGGCGCCGGGAAAATGATTGGCGAGCGCGGTTCCGACCAGCGCGTCGAGCGAGCGGATGTCGAAGGGCTTGAGGAGATAGCCGTTGGGCCTCACGGCGGCGGCGCGCGCCACGGTCGCGCGGTCGCCGTGGCTGGTGAGGAAGGCGATCGCGCACGGAAACTCCTCGCGCACCTCGACCGCCAGCGCCAGGCCGTCGCGCGGCCCGGCCAGGCCGATGTCGATCAGCACGAGGTCGGTATCGTGACTGTTGAGGAGCGCGATCGCCTCGTCGAAGCTGCCGGCGATGCCGACGGGCTGATGACCCAGCTCGGCGAGACTCTCGCTCAGATCGCGGGCGACGATACGCTCGTCCTCCACGATTAGAACAGCCGCCACCTCAGCCTCCCTAGCTCGTCAGCCTGACGTCAGGCCAGCGTGAAGCCGGCCGCCCAATGTCCGGCCGAACCTAACGTCTTGTAGGCGATTCGACCACCCCGCTGCGTAACGATGTCATGGGCGATCTTGCGGTGAAGCGTCGATTCTTGCTCAGAAACGCATGGCTGGACCAGGCTGATGGCGATGTCTCGCCCGCTCGCGACCACGCTCAGCGTCGCGCATCGGTCGAACGTCGCCCGGCAGTGGAGCAGCTCGAAGACGAGCAGCGCCGTGGCGATCGCGCCCTCGCGGGTCAGCAGTCCGGTCGCCTCCTCGACCGCGACCGCCCATCCGCCACCTGCGGCGGTGCCCAGCGTCCCAGCCAGCGCCGACGCGACCTCGGACGCCGGCGCCTCGTCGCGGTGCGGATCGAGGAACAGGCCGTGCATGGCCGCGATCGCATCAATCCGCGCCCTGAGCCGGCCGACGATGCCCTTGTCATCGTCATCGGCATGGCGCAGTTCGAGGCTGAGCAGGCTGGACAGGAGCTGAAGCGTGTTGCGCACTTCGGCCGTGCTCGCGCGCGACAGGCCTTCGGCCCATGCTCGGCACGCGGCCAGCGCGCGCTGTGCCCGTGCCGCCCGGCGACGTTGCAGCAGGGCCACCACCCCCGCCGCCACCGCCGCTGCCGTCATGGCGACCGACACGATGTTGAGACCGCTCATGACGAGAGGCTACGCCCCGATGCCCCCGCGGCGATAGCGCCGATCGCGCCGTTGGCGGGATCGTGCAATCATCGGCCGGAATGCGGACAAGCCCGTTGTCCGTGTTTGCTATCGACGGTCCGACCCCTTGCGTCATCGACAGGAGAGCCCGAATGCCCAACGCCACCGCCGCCCCCGGCGCCCTGCTGCTGTCCCCCCCCGATCACCTGCTCATCATGATCGACCATCAGTCGCAGATGGCGTTCGCGACCAAGTCGATTGATGCCGTTACGCTGCGCAACAATGCGGCGCTGGTTGCCAAGGCGGCGGCCGAGTTCAACGTCGCGACGATCCTCACCACCGTTGCCGAAAAGACGTTTTCCGGCCCGATGTTCGACGAGATCAAGGCCGCCTTCCCCGGCAAGGTCGCGCTCGACCGCACGTCGATGAACACCTGGGAGGACAGCGCCGTCATCGCCGAGGTCAACCGGATCGGCATCGGCCGCATCGTGCTCGCCGGCCTGTGGACGAGCGTTTGCATCGTCGGCCCGGCGCTCTCCGCGATCGACCAGGGGTTCGAGGTCTATGTGATCGCCGATGCGTGCGGCGACGTGTCCGACGAGGCGCATGAGCGCGCGATGCAGCGGATGATCCAGGCCGGCGCGCGGCCGATGACCTCGCTCCAGTATCTGCTCGAGCTGCAGCGCGACTGGGCGCGCGGCGAAACCTACAACCAGACGGTCGCGACGGCGATCGCCAATGGCGGCGCCTACGGCCTCGGCCTCATCTACGCCAAGACCATGTTCGGCGGCGGCGAAGGGCACTGACGGCAGGGAGACGCCTCGTCATGCGCATCTACTTGATCTCGCTCGGCGCCGGGCTCCTCGTCGGCATCATCTATGGTGTGCTGGGGGTACGATCGCCCGCCCCGCCGATCGTCGCGCTGGTCGGACTGTTCGGCATCCTGCTTGGCGAGCAGGTGGTGCCATGGACGCGCAGCCTGATGGATGGCGCCGGCCGCCAGCGCATCGTCGAGGCGACCCGCGCCCACCTGCTCGGCCATCTGCCGGGGCATGGCGGGCAAGCGGGGGGGAAGGACCAGTCGCATGGCTGAGCAGGCGGCCGCGCTGATCCTGCGCGGCGGCAAGATCACCACGCTCGACCGCGCCAACCCGATCGCCAGCGCGGTCGCGATCGCGGGCGGCCGCTTCATCGCGGTGGGCGGCGACACGGCGGTGATGGCCCATGCCGATGCCGATACGCGGATCATCGATCTGGGCGGGCGGCGCGTGCTCCCCGGCCTCGTCGACACGCACCTCCACATCATCCGCGGGGGATTGAACTTCAACCTCGAGCTGCGCTGGGACGGCGTGCCGAGCCTTGCCGACGCGATGCGGATGCTCAAGGCGCAGGTGGCGGTCACGCCGCCGCCGCAATGGGTGCGCGTGGTCGGCGGCTTCACCGAGCACCAGTTCGCGGAAAAGCGTCTGCCCACGATCGACGAGCTCAACGCCGCCGCGCCCGACACGCCGGTGTTCATCCTGCACCTCTACGACCGCGCGCTGCTCAACGCGGCGGCGCTGCGCGTGGTGGGCTACACCAGGGACACGCCCAATCCGCCGGGCGGCGAGATCGTCCGCGATGCCGCCGGCAACCCCACCGGCCTGCTGCTCGCCGCGCCCAACGCGATGATCCTCTACGCGACGCTCGCCAAGGGGCCGAAGCTGCCGCCCGACTATCAGGCCAATTCGACGCGGAACTTCATGCGCGAGCTTAACCGGCTCGGCGTCACCGCGGCGATCGACGCGGGCGGAGGGTTCCAGAACTATCCCGACGATTATGCGGTGATCGAGGATCTGGCGCGGCGGGATCAGCTCACCGTGCGGATCGCGTACAATCTTTTCACGCAGAAGCCGGGCGGCGAAAAGGACGATTTCCTGCGCTGGGCGGGCAGTGTGCGCTATCAGCAGGGCGACGATTATTTCCGACACAACGGCGCGGGCGAGATGCTCGTCTTTTCCGCCGCCGACTTCGAGGATTTCCGCCAGCCCCGGCCGGACATGCCGGCGACGATGGAGGAGGAACTCGAGGGCGTGGTGCGCATCCTCGTCCAGAACCGCTGGCCCTGGCGCCTCCACGCCACCTACGACGAAACGATCGACCGCGCGCTCGACGTGTTCGAACGGGTGAATGCCGAGATGCCGTTCGACGGGCTGCACTGGTTCTTCGACCATGCCGAGACGATCAGCGCGCGCAACATCGACCGGGTCGCGGCGCTGGGCGGCGGTATCGCGATCCAGCACCGCATGGCATATCAGGGCGAGTATTTCGCCGAACGCTATGGCCATCGCGCCGCCGAAACGACGCCGCCGGTCGCCGCGATGCGCCGCGCGGGGCTGCCGCTCGCGGCGGGAACCGACGCGACGCGCGTGGCCTCCTACAACCCCTGGGTCAGCCTGGCGTGGCTGGTGACGGGGCGGACGGTGGGCGGCACGCGCCTTTACCCGCCCGCCAACCGGATGGATCGCGAGGCGGCGCTGCGGCTGTGGACCGAGGCGGGGAGCTGGTTCTCCAATGAGCCGAGCCCGCGCGGACGGATCGAGGCGGGCGCGCTCGCCGACCTGATCGTCCCCGACCGCGACTATTTCGCCTGCGCCGAGGACGAGATCGCGCACATGACCGCCGATCTCACGGTGGTCGGCGGGCGCATCGTCTTCGCCAAGGGCGCCTTCGCCGCGCACGACCGCCCGCCGCCGCCCCCGATGCCCGACTGGTCGCCGGTGCGGCGCTTTGGCGGCTATGCGGCCTGGGGCGATCCCGCCGCCGCCGCTCCGGCCCTGGCGAGCGCCTGCTGCGCCGCCCCCTGCGCGGTGCACGGCCACGCCCATGGCCGCGCCGTCGAGGCGCCGAGCCACGATCCGCGCGGCTTCTGGGGCGTGTTCGGCTGCGGCTGCTGGGCAGTCTGAGGATGCGGGGCTTGGGCTCCCTCGCGCCGATCCTCGCCTTTGTCGTCGGCTTCGTCGACACGGCGGTGTTCGTGCACATGGGGGGTCTGTTCGTCGCGCATGTCACCGGCAACCTCGTCCTGCTCGGCGCGACGCTCGCCGGGCGCGGGATCGGCGGCGCGCATGGCGCGGTGGTCGGACTGCAGCTTGCGTCTTTTCCCATCTTCTTCCTCGCCGCCGTCGCGGCGACCGCGCTCGGTTCCGCGCTGAAGCGCGGCGCCGACTTCCCGCTCGCGCCGATGCTGTGGATCGCCACGACGGTGATGGCGGTCGCGGTGGCGCTGGCGATCGCGATGCCGCGGGGCGCCGCCGCCTCGATGGTGCTGGTCGTGGCGATGGGGATCCTCAATGCCGTCCACCGTCTCGACACCAGGCTGGGGCCGCCCTTCACGGTGATGACCGGCAATGTCACCGCCCATGCCATCGCCTTCGCCAAGCTCATCCGCGCCGCGCCGGGGATCGAGGCGGTGAAGGGCGTGCCCGCGCTGGTCCGCCTCGTCATCGGCTTCACACTGGGCGCGGCGACGGGCGCGCTGGCGGACGGGCGCTTCGGCCTCGCCGCGATCGCGCTGCCGATGCTGCTGCTCGCGGCGCATCTGGCCTTCGTGCTGCGTGCCGAGGCGGCGCGATGACGCCCGCGCCGGTCGCGCGGCTGCTGGAGGCGCCGTGGCTGGCGCTGGTCGCGCGCGTTCTCCTTACGTCCGCCTATTGGTGGGGCGGCTTCGCCAAGCTCGGCGATTTTCGAGGCGCCGTGGCGGAGGCAGCCGCGTTCGGCCTGCCCGCCCCGGCGCTGGTCGCCGCGATCACCGTCGCGCTGGAGGTCGGCGCATCGCTGGCGATCATCGTCGGGCGAGGCACCTGGCTCGCGGCGGGCGCGCTGGGCGTCTTCACGCTGATCGCCTCCTGCCTCGCCAACGCCTTCTGGACGATGCAGGGCATCGAGCGCTTCCACGCGCTCAACAGCTTTCTCGAGCATCTCGGCCTCATCGGCGGGCTGATGCTCGCCGCGATGCTCGACCGTGGCAAGCAATCATGATGAAGCGCGGGTATGTCCTGCTGGTGGCGGCGCTGGTGAGCGGCTGCGAGAAGCCGCATCCGCCGTCCTCGGTCACCGACGACTGGCAGACGCTGCTCGGCAAGGCCGATGCGCGCCGAGGCGCAGACGTCTGGCAGCGCGGCCCGCAAGCGGGGGGCAAGGCGTGCCAGAGCTGCCATGGTCCCGCCGGCCAGGCGATCGACGCCGAGCCCGCCCCGCGTCTTACCGGCCAGGACCGCCTCTACCTCGCCCGGCAACTCAGCGTGTTCGCACGGTCGCAACGCCAATATCACACGATGCAGATACTCGGCCGGACGCTCAGCCCGCAGGAGATCGCCGACGTGGTGACCTGGCTGGCGCAAGCCCGCGCGCCCGCCGCGGCACTGCCGGCGCTCGATCCCCGGCTGGTCGCGGCGGGCGGCGCGCTGTATGGTCGCGGCGACGGTGGCCGCAACATACCCGCCTGCGCCGGCTGCCATGGCACGGATGGCCGTCATCCCACCGAAGCCGGGACGCCCTATATCGCCGGCCAGCCGACATTCTACCTCACCGAGGCGCTCACCGACCTGCGGGCGCGCACGCGTGTTCCCGACTCCGACGGGCAGAACATGTTCTCGGCCGCGCACAATCTCTCGAACTCCGACATTGCGGCGCTGGCCGCCTATCTGGCGAGCTTGGCGCCGGCGGCGACCGGACCGGGCCGCACGCCGCCGGCGCCGCGCCCGATCCCGTCGGACCACCTGCCCAAGCCGACATCGCGAAGCGCGGGATGAGCACCGTCCGCATTGGCGTCGCGGTGACGGTTGCCGCCGCGCTTTCGACTGGCGCGCAGGCCGCTCCGCCCGCGTTCAAGTCACTGCGCTATGACGAGGACTGGCGACCGCTGTGCGCGCGGACCGGGGACAAGCCGCTGATCGACCGGCTCAAGTGCCTGACGATCGGCGACGGCGCGACACTGACGCTGGGCGGCGATCTGCGCGAGCGGATCGAGGTGCTCGGGCCGCCGGGTTTCGGCCTTGCCCGCGATCATGACCATGTCTTCCTCCACCGCGCGCTGCTCCACGCCGACCTGCGCGTGGGCGACGCCGTGCGCGGCTTCGTCCAAGTCGGTTACCTCGATTCATCGGGCCGCGAGGGACCGCGGCCGGCGACCGATGTCGACCGGCTCGACCTGATGCAGGCGTTCGTCGACCTGTCGCGGCAGCTGGGGACCGGCCGCGCGACGCTCCGGGTGGGGCGACAGGAGGTCAATCTCGGCTCGGCGCGGCTGGTCTCGCTGCGCGACGGCCCCAATGCCCGCCGCGCCTTTGACGGGGCGCGGGGCTTCTGGGCGACCAGGGGGCTGCGGGTCGACGGCTTCTACCTTCAGCCGGTCGAGATCCGGCGCGGCACCTTCGACGACCGAACGCTGGGCAGCGAGGCGCTTTACGGCCTCTACGCCACCGCCGATCTGGGCAAGGCGGGATCGCTCGACCTCTACTGGCTCGGCTATCGCCGCGATTTCGCGCGTTTCGCCGGGGTGAGCGGCCGCGAAACGCGCGACAGTTTCGGGCTGCGCGCGTTCGGCAAGGCAGGTGCGCTCGACTGGAACGTCGAGGGCGTGGTCCAGACCGGCGAGATCGGCGCGCGGTCGATCCGCGCCTGGACGATCGCCACCGATACCGGCGTGACCGTCGGCGGCCCGCTCAAGCCACGCCTCGGGCTCAAGGCCGACATCGCCAGCGGCAACCGGCGCCCGGCGGGCGGCCGCTTCGGCACGTTCAACGCGCTCTATCCCCGCCTTCCCTATTTCTCCGAGGCCAATCTGTTCGTGCCCGCCAACATCATCGACCTGCACCCGCAGATCGCGATCCAGCCCGCGCGAGACGTGACGCTGACGGCGGGCGGGGATTGGGCGTGGCGCGAGACGCGGCGCGACGCGATCTACCTCTTCCCGCTCAGCGCCGTCGCGGGCACGGCCGGGCAGCCGGGGCGCTTCAGCGGACGCCAGGCGATCCTCGACGCGGGCTGGCAGGCGACACGGCGCCTCAACCTGTCCGCCGAATATGTCCACTTCACCCCCGGCGCGGCATTGCGGCGCGCGCGGGGCAAGGCCGGCGACTTCCTGATGGTCGCCGCCGGATGGCGATTTTGAGCCCATAGGAAGGACGATGACATGACACCCGAAGACCTGTCGAGCCCGCGCTTCCGCGCCGTGGTCGCCAACACCTTCGCCGCCGACGGCGCGCGCGACGCGGCGGCATTCGTCGCCAGGCTCACCGACGATGCCCGCTTCCAGCTCGGCGGCCAGCCGGCGGTGATCGGCAAGGCCGCGATCGAGGCGATGCTGGTACAGACCTTCGCCGCCTTTGCCGGCGTCGAGCACCGGCTGATCCGCGCCGTCGAGGCGGAGGACCGCGACCTCCTCGTCTACGAGGCCGAGGTGACGTACCGCTTCGCCAACGGCGGCACCGCGAGCGCGCCCTATGTCAATGTGCTCGACTTCGCGGGCGAGCTGGTCAAGGGCTACCGCATCTATCTCGATCTTTCGGTGCTGGCGCAGCGCTAGATCGTTCGGGAACGAATGAGTTGATTGCCGTCGCCGCAAAATGCGCTAAGCGACGGGCATGGAACCACGCGCGACCGCTCATTTCCCGCTCGACCAGAGTGTCCCCTACCTCATGCGGCAGACGAGCCGGCTGTTCATGCGGCTGCTCGAACGGCGCATCGCCCGGCACGGCATCACCATCGGCATGTGGTTTTTCCTCCGCGCGCTGTGGGAGGAGGACAATCTCACCCAGGCGGAACTGAGCGACCGGGTCGGCGTGGTCGGCGCCACCACCGTCAGCGCGGTCGAGCGGCTCGAACGCGAGGGGTGGATCGCGCGTCGCCGCTCGGAAATCGACAAGCGCGCGATCCATGTCAGCCTCACGCCCGCGGGCCGCCAGCTCGAGGCGGAGATCGGCCACCATGCGAAGGACGCCGCCGATTTCGGACTACAGGCGCTCGGCCCCGAGGAAGTGGCGCTGCTGCGCACCTGGCTGATGAAAATCCACGCTGTCCTTCAGGCGGAGGAGGACTCGCCCTCGGCCAGCGCGCGGATGCGCTGATTGTAGACCGGGAGCGTCAACCCAGCGATCTCGAAGCGGGTGAGGAAATAGAGCAGGAAGTCGCTCGCTCCCATGCGGTGCAGCGTCGCGACATCGCCGGCGATCAGCGCCGCCCGCTCGGCATCGGTCAGGGGCAAGTCGGCGATCGCGCTCGCCACATCGGCCTGCATCGCGGCGCGGAAGGCGTGGTTCTTCAGCAGCCGGTGGCAGAGCTTGTTGATCTGATAGACGCTCATGCGGGTCTCCAAACGCCGAAACTATGCCCCCATTCGGGCTGCGCGGCGATCCAGTCGGCAGGCCCGGTCGGGCCGAGCGCGCCGAACATCGCGATCCAGTCGGCAAGTTCGCCCGCGATGTTACCGGCGGCCGCGATGCGCGCAGGGGTCGCGGCCTCGACCACCGCTTCGGGCTGTCCCGCCGCGAAGTGCTGGTGGACCGTGGCGGCCCAGCCGGGATCGGGCACGCCCATGATCTTGCCGGGATAGATGCGCGGCCCGCCGACCTCGAGCGAGAAGCTGCCGCTGCCGATCAGCACGACCCGCTTGTCCGCGTCCCACGCGCGCACCGCCTCGCCCACGGCGCGGCCATAGGCATAGACGCGCGGCGCGCGGGGGAGCGGCGGGACATGGCCGTTGATGAACACCGGCATCACCGGCAGATCCGCCTGGGGCCGCAGGAAGTGCAGCGGCACCATCACCGAGTGGTCAAGCTCGATCTCCTGCGTCAGCGCGGGATCGAAACCCTGGTCGATGAGATGATGATGGATCAGCGCGCCCAGCGCCTCGGGCATCGCCAGCGCCTGTTCGGGCATCGGTGTCTCGTCATTGGGGCCGCGCGTCGTCGGTGCCACGGCGCACGCGAAGGTCGGCCAGTTATCGAGGAAGAAGCTGTTGAAATGGTCGCTGGTGAAAACCAGCAGCACATCGGGCTGCAGCGCGTCGAGCCGCCGCGCGCATTCGGCGAAGAGGCCGACGAACTCGGCGGCCGGGTCGCGCAGCGCCTCGGCGGGGAACATCGGCGTGTGCGGCAGGCCGATCGCGCCTACGATTTGTGCCATGAAATCAGCCCCAGGATGTTGCCAGCGGATCATAGGCTGGCGAGAGGAGATCGTCGTGCGCCGCGATCAGGCGCGGCGTCACGCTGTGAAAGCCGCGCCCCAGCCAGGCGAGCGGCGGGTGCAGCCTGGCGCACAGCCGCACCGCCCGCACCGCGCCGACCACGAGCAGATGGTCGCCGCCATCGTGGATCGCGTGCCGGTCGAGCGACAGCGCGGCGCGCCCCTCGGCCAGCACGCCGACCCCGGCGAGATCGACGAAGCGCGGCGGCGCCGCCGGCGGACGTCCCGCAAAACGCATGGCCTCCTCCCCCTGCGTCGAATCGAGGATGGTGAGGCCGAAGCGCCCGGCCAGCTCGATGCGCGGCGCCATGCGCGACGAACGGCCGATGGCGACCGCCACCAGGCGCGGGGCGAGCGAGACCGACATGAAGGCGCTCACCGTCATGCCGTGCACCTCGTCCCCCTCGCCCACCGTCACCACGGTGACGCCGGAGACGAAGCGCGACAGCGCCGCCTTGAAGTCCGCGTCGCTGACCGGCGGGGCCGCGACGGCCTCAGAAGAAGGGATCGCGCTCATTGATTCCGACGCCGAACTCGAGCCGGCCGAAATTTTCGCCGGCCGCGTCGAAGTTCATCATGACATGGCAGGAGATCGCGCGCACGTCGCGCCACACGCGCTGGATCGGGTTGGTGTCGAACAGGCCCGACGCGCCCGAAATCTGCATCAGCCCGTCGACCGCCTCGACCAGCATCCGCACCGCGAAGGCGAAGTCGCGCCGGTTGAGCACACGGCGATCGAGCGTCACCGGCGTCGTCTCGGTCGCGACGGAAACGGCGCGGCGGACGAGCAGCTCGGCCGCGTCGATCTTGGCCGCGGTCTCCGCAAGGCGGATCTGCACGGTGTTCTGATGGGCGAGCTGGCTCTGCGTGTACCGCCCGACGCGCGTGCGGGTCCAGTCGCGCCAGTTCTCATAGGCGCCCCGCGCCAGGCCGATCGCCGGCCCGAGCAGCGCATAGCTCGATATGGCGATCAGCGGCAGGTGATAGTCGCGATTGGCGTGGATGGCCGCGCCCGGCGACTGTCCCTCGCGCAGCGCCGCCATCGAGCAGGTGCGATGCGGCGGCACGAAGATGCCGTCGAGTTCCGTCGTGGCGCTGCCCGAGGCGCGCAGGCCGACGTTAAACCAGTCGTCATGGACGGTGATGTCGCTTTTGGGGACGAGGAATAGCAGCAGGTCGGGATCACCGCCCTCCGGGAAGACCATGCCGCCGATGATGATCCAGTCCGAATGGCCGATGCCGCTCGCCCAGGCCCATTTGCCGCTCAGCCGGTAACCGCCCTCGACGATCTCGACCTTGCCGGTCGGCGCGAAGGAGGTGGCGATGCCGACGTCGAGATTCTCCGACCACAGCTCGCGCTGCGCCTGTTCGGGGAACAGCGCGAGCAGATAGGCGTGGTCGGCGAGATAGGAGAGGCACCAGGCCGACGAGCCGCAGGTCGACCGGCCCAGTTCGATGCCCACGTCGAGCGCCGCCTCGAATCCCAGCTCATAGCCGCCGAACTTGCGCGGAATGAGGGTGCGGACGAGGCCGGCGGCGGTAAACGCCTCCACATTCTCGCGCGGCACATGGCGGTCGCGCTCGGCCTGGACGGCGCGGGCCATGAAATCGGGCTGCAGCGCGCGGGCGCGAGCGACGAGCTCGTCGCGGGTCGGGATGGCGTCGGCGGGGGCTTCGGCCAGGACTGTGGCCATGACTGCTCTCCTATGGCGTGAAGGTGACGTTGACGTTCTTGAGGCGGGTATACTCGTGAAGCTCGCCCAGATGCTCCTCGCGGCCGATGCCCGAATGCTTGACGCCGCCGAACGGGGCGCCCTGGAAATGGCGGCTGCTGTTGTTGATCCAGACATAGCCGGTCTCGACCGCCTCGGCGAAGCGGTGGGCGGTGGCGAGGTCGCGGGTGTAGACAGCGCAGGTGAGGCCATAATCGAGACCGTTCACCGCCTCGATCAGCGCCGCCTCGTCATCCCAGCGCAGCACCGACATGACCGGGCCGAAAATCTCCTCGCGCGCGATCCGCATCGCGGGCGTGACGTCGGAAAAGACCGTCGGCATCATATAGCTGCCGCCCGCCAGCTCGGCCTGTCCGGGCGGCGCGCCGCCGGCGACGAGCCGGGCGCCCTCCGCGTGCGCGCTGGCGATGAAGCCGGCGACGCGATCGCGCTGGGCCTCGCTCACGAGCGGCCCCATGCGCGTGGCGGGATCGTGCGGCAGGCCGGGCGCGATCGCGGCGACGAGGCGCGCGATCTCCGCAACGACCGCGTCGTGGATCGCGGCGTGGACGAAGATGCGGCTGGTCGATCCGCAGGATTGCCCCGCCCAGCTGAAGTTCATGCCGCGTACCGCGCCCTCGGCGACCTTGGCCGGATCGGCATCGGCACAGGCGATGAGCGCGTTCTTGCCGCCCAGCTCGAGCGCGGCGGGCTTGATCTGCTCGGCGCAGGCGCGCAGCACCGCCTTGCCGGTGGCGACCGACCCGACCAGCGCGACCTTGGCGACGAGCGGATGGCGCACCAGCGCCTCGGCCGTCGCCGCGCCGCCGGTGACGACGGAAAAGAGCCCCGCCGGCCCGCAATCGGCCCATATTTCCGCCAGACGAAGCGCCGACAGCGGCGTCTGGTGCGCGGGCTTCACCACCACCGCATTGCCGGCGGCGAGCGCGGCGGCGGCGCGCGCGGCGAACATCATCGGATGGTTGAACGCGACGATCCGGCCGATCACGCCGAGCGGCTGGCGGATCGTATAATCGAGCATCCCCGGCCCGACGGGGATCGTCTCGCCCTTGATCTCGCCCACCAGCCCGGCGAAATAGTCGAGGCCGCCGGCGGCCATCTCGACATCCTTGACCATGTCGGCGATCGGGCCGCCGCTGTCATGAGCGTCGATCAGCGCCAGCTCCTCGCCATGCGCGCGCAGCCGCCGGGCCATCTCGCGCAGCACGGCGGTGCGCTCGGCGGGCGCGGCGTGGCGCCATTGCCGATAGGCCTCGTGCGCGGCCCGGACCGCCGCGTCGACCTCTTCGATGGTCGCGTCGGGCACGGTGCCGAGCGCGGCGCCGGTCGCCGGCGCGGTGATCGCCATCCGCGACCCCGCGCTCGCGACGCGCCGGCCGCCATAATGGAGGTCGAGATCGCCGAGGTTAAAGTCCGTCATCCCTCGCCCCCCTCGCGCGAGAGGGCGGCGGTCATCGCGGGCGTGTAGCCGCCGGCCACCTCGACATCGACGAGGACCGGACCGTCGGCGGCGGCGGCGACCGCTGCCGCGAGCGTGGCGGCCAGTTCGCTCCGGTCGCGAACCGGACCGAAGGCCACGCAGCCCTGCGCCCGCGCCATCGCCGCGATATCAACATCGGGATCGCGGATGGCCTGGCCGATCCACTTGTTCTCGACCGGGCGGCCACGCGTGATCGCCACGCGCTCCTGGTGGATCTCGTCGTTGAAATAGCTGCGATTGTTGGCAACGACGACCAGCAGCGGCAGCTTGTGCTGCGCGGCGGTCCACAGCGCGGTGACCCCCATCAGCGTATCGCCGTCGCCCAGCACCGCGACCGGCAGGCGGTCCGTTCCGCGCAGCGCCAGCGCCGCGCCGACCGCCATGCCCGGCCCCGATCCGATGCCGCCGCCGCCGTCATAGCCCAGATAGTCGAGCGGATGCGCGATCGGCCAATCGTCGCCGGCCCAGGACAGCGGCGCGCGGACGAGAGAGGTCTCGCGGCCGGACAACGCGACCCGAAGGCCGACCGCGAGTTCGGGAACGACGATGGGTCCGCTGGCCGGCAGCGGCCTGGCCGCCGGCGGCGGCATCGGAGCGGGAGCCGGTCGCGCGGCCAGACGCGCGACGAGACCGGCGACGACCAGGTCGGGATCGGCCAGCAGCAGGATGTCGGCGGGGGCCAGCGCCTGATGGTCGCCATGCTCGGGCCTGGCGAGCAGCTCGTCGGGCGAGGCGTTGACGATCGTGGCCGGGTGCGCGCCGGCCATTCGCAGCGTGCCGCCAAGGTCGATCCAGTCGAGCGCCAGCACCACATCGGCGGAGGCCAGCACGCGCTGGCCCTCGGCGCTGAGGAACAGGCCCGCCGGCGCGGCGTGAAGCGGATGGCCGGTCGGAAAGGCGGCGGGGGTCTTGAGGTCGGTCAAAACCCGCGCGCCGAGCCGCTCGGCCAGCGTCACACGCGCGGCCCAGGCGTCGGGCGACCGGCTGCCGCGTCCGGCGAGGATGACGGGACGCGCCGCCGCCGACAGGCGCCTGAACGCCTCGTCGAGATCGGCCGGGAGCGGCGCCGGCCCGCCCGGTGCCCGGTGGCGTGTCAGGTCGAGCGGCGGCACGGGCGCGTCGAGCGGCGCCTCCTGCAACGCGGCATCGAGAACCACATAAGTTGGCGCCTTAGGCAAGGTCGTGCCGATCCGGTGAGCGCGCAGCAGCCCGTCCTGCAAAGCGGCGATCGAACCGGGCTGATCGTCCCATTTGGTGAAACCCCGGACCAGCGCCGCCTGGTCGCGGGACGTATGGATCCAATCGATCCACGGCCGGCGCCGGGCGGCGTCGACCGGCCCGGTGGCACCCAGCGCGAACACCGGCACGCGGTCGCACCAGGCATTGAACAGCGCCATCGAGGCGTGCATCAGCCCGACATTGCTGTGCAGAACGACCGCCATCGGCCGCTCGGCGACCTTGGCATAGCCGTGCGCGATCGCGACCGCATGTTCCTCGTGCAGGCAGAGCAGCAGCGTGGGCGCGGCCGATCCGAGATAGTTGACCAGGCTGTCGTGGAGGCCGCGAAAGCTCGCGCCGGGATTGAGCGCGACATGCTCGATCCCGAGCGCCAGCAGCGCCTCGGCGACCACGTCGCTGCCCCATGCCGGCGTCCGCGCCGCCGCGGCGTGCGTGCCCGTCATCGGATCGGCCTCCGCCACGCGATCAACCCGCCACCGCCGAGCGGTTGGTCTCGAACCCGGTCTCGGCACCCAGCAGCGCCGGCGGATTTTTCATGTCCTCCTGCCAGAGCAGCGACTGCATGATGATGTTGAGCGGCTGATCCTGGATCGTCAGCTCGTAGACATAATCGTCATAGCTGGCGTGGTTGTGCACCGCCCAGCCCGGCGCGGAGAGCATGAGGTCGCCCGCCTGCCACTCATAGGTGTTGCCCGCGACCGTGCTGCGGCCGGTCCCGTGAAAATAATAGTTGATCGCCGCCGAGACATGGCGGTGCGGCCGGTCGACGATGCCCGGCGGACGGATGGTGAAGGTGGCGAAGAAGTTGGGGGTCGTGCCATTGGTGCGGCCGGTCATCGGATTGTAGAGGAGATAGAGGCGGCGGCCGACATAGCTGCTGCCCAGCGCCTCGAGCTTGTTGAGCTCGGCGCGGACCTCGTCCCAGCGCCACAGCAGCGGCGGCGACTGGACGGGCGGCGGGTTGATGAGCCGCTCATAGGGCATGAGCATCGCGCCATCCTCGCCCAGCGGGAAGGTGCCGAAGGGGCTGACACGCTCGGGCGCCTCGTCATGGGCCTCGACGACAGTGGGAACGACGGCCGGGTCGAGTTCCTCGATATGCACCTGCATGAACTGGAGCAGCGAGGTGTTGGAATAGTTCAGCCTGACCTGCAGCTCGTCGGTGTCGTTGACATGCTGATAGGTGGCGAACGAAGGATTGGTCCAAACATCATATTGGCCGAAGTCGAAGCGCTTGCCCCCGGTGACGGTGTGGCCGCCGCCCTGGATGCAGAAGCACACCTCCGACGCATTGTGGCGATAGGGTACCGTCTCCTCGCCCGGCTTGAGCACCGACAGCGCGACCTGGATTCCGGGGGCGAGGCCGGGCGTTGTGGCACCGGCCTTGGGATGGAGGATCAGCGACTCGCGTCGTCCGTCCGCCGGCCGGTCGATGCTCGCCAGCCGCTCGACCTCGGCGTCGATCGCCGCTTTCGAGATGATGACGGGTTCCCACAGGTCGTTGCCGCGGACGGGGCCGGTCGCCCGGTCCTCGAAGCGCGCCTCGCTGCGCGCGAAGTCCTGACGCAGGCCGTTCATGCATATTCCTTTCGATCGATGAAGAGCCGCGGCGCGGCCCGGCGCGGATGGGGGACGGAACGGCCGATGCCGGCGGCCCGCGCCGCTTCGAACAGGCGCACGCCCAATGACAGGTCGGAAAGGCCGGTGCCCATTGCCTTGAAAAGGGTGAGGTCGCGCCCCGCCCCGCGCGCCGGGGGCGCGGCGATGAAGGCTTCGAGCGGGTGCACCGCCGGCGCGGGATCGAGCGCGAGCAGTTCGGCCGACAGTCGCCCCGCCGCGTCGGGATCGTCGGCGGCGATGGCGGTCACCCGCGCGAAGACGTCGCCGGCGACCTCCTGCCGCTCGGGCGTGATGGCGCCGACCGCGTTGATGTGCGCGCCCGGCGCGATCATCGCCGCGTCGAGGAAGGGCGAGCGCGCGCGGGTCACCGCCGTGATGATCTCCGCCCCCTCGACCGCTTCCGCGACGCTGTCGGCGATCCGCACCGCAAATCCGTGTCCGGCGGCCTTCTCGGCAAAGGCGGCGCGCTTCTCGGGCGTGGGGCTGAAGACGCGCAGCTCGGCCAGGTCGCGGACGGCGGCGACGGCGGCGACCTGTGCCATCGCCTGCTTGCCGGTTCCGATCACCGCCATCGACCGCGCCGCCGGCACCGCCATCAGCCGCGTCGCGAGCCCGGCGATGCCGCCGGTGCGCATCTGGCCGAGCGCGAACGCCTCGATGATCGCGGCAAGGCTGCCGTCTTCGACCCGCCACAGCAGGAGCAGCGGCGTCGCGCCGCCCGCCGTGTGACCCCAGCTCTTCGTGCCGAACAGCCCCGCGCCTTCCATCACCGCGCCGATGGCGTGGAGCGTATCGCCGCCGCCCCAGGCGACATGCGTCTTGCCCATCAGCCGCGCGGTGCCGGCCGCGCGCATCCGCAAGCCGTCCTCGAGCGCGTCGATCGCCTGGGGCAGGTCCATCAGTCCGACGACATCGGCCTCGCCGATCCAGAGCGCGTCCTCAGCCATGGGCCGGTTCCGCGAGCGGCGAGGGCACCGGCGGCGCCATCTCCAGCGCGTTCACGAACAACGCGTGGACGAAGTAGCGGCCGAGCACGAACAGCACCGCAACGGCCCCCTCCGGCCCGAGATGATCGACCAGCGCCTCCACCTCGGCGGCGACGCCATGGCCCCAGTCGGAGAGCGCCTTGAGCACGAAGCGCTGGATCGCCGCCTCGGCGGGATCCGCGAGCTGATCCGGCGCGAGCGCCTCGACCGCGCGGACCCACCCCTCGCCAAAGCCGAGCTTGAGGCAGAGCCGCTCGTGCTGGTGGCGCTCATAGGCATTGCCGACGCGCGTCGACACGGTGAGCGCGATGAGCTCCACCTGCTTTTCGGGCAGGCCTTTCTTGCTGTTCTCGGTATAGTTGATGAAGTCGAGCAGCGGCGCCGGCTGGTTGCCGGCGACGCGGAAAAACTCGCCCAGATAGCCGAGCCGCGACACCCTTGGGCCAAGCGCCTCGGCGACCTTGGGGTCCAGCTCTTCCATCGACAGTCGGGGAATACGCGCACTCATGCCACGGCCTCCAGGGGGGATGTTGCGAGGCGGGCCAGCGCCCCCTCGATCAGGGTGTCGTCGATCAGTTCGTCGACCGCCACGTCGGCGGGAAACAATCCGGCGCCGGCCAGCACGGCGGTGTCCCGCCGCAGCCCCGCGCGGTCGATCCGGCCCGTGGGCGGGTAATAGACCGGATACATGGCCGCCACGGTTTCCCGGCTGTCGTCGCTCTCGGCGACGAGCAGGTCGATCATCGCCTGCCGGTCCCTGCCCTCGACCATCGCCTCGACATAGGCGCGCGCGCCCCGCAACCAGGCCGCGAAGAAGCGCGCGCCCGCCTCCGGCCGCGCCCGGACGAACGCGGCGTTGGCCAGCAGGAATTGCGGCTGGACGAGCGGCGCGACCTCATGGCCACGCTTCCAGTGGCGCAGCAGCCCCTCATTCTCCCACTGCAACTGGTCGCAGGGGCGGCGCGCGATGACGAGGTCGACCTCGCCCGCCTCGATCTGGCGCGTGCGCTCGGGGCCGCCATGCGGGGTGGGCACCGCCGTCACGTCGGCCATTGTCAGCCCGCCCTGCGCGAGCGCGTGGTGGAACGCCATATAGTCGTCCCCCCGCCCCGGCAGCAGGCCGATCCGCTTGCCCTTGAGGCTGCGATAGTCGCTGAGCGCGCCGCTCGCGATCAGCGCCGGCGGCGCCATCAGCGAGGTGAAGCCGCACCCTGGCCGATGTTCCTCGTGCGCCGCGACCGCGACCATCGTGCCACGATAGCGGGGATCGGCCGGGAAGCTGATATAACCCGCGCCGAGGTCCGCGCGCCCGTGCACGAGCTCGAGCCAGCCATACCGCTCGCGCGGCGTGACCAGCTCGAGCTCCACCCCCTCCGCCTCGAACCAGCCGCGGGCGCGCGCGATAAGCAGCGGCGCGAACACCAGCATGATGCCGCGGTCACCATCGGAAAATCGGGCGAAACGGACGCGCTCCATCGTTCGGTCTCAGGCCGCCTCGGCCGGCGCGAGATTGGAAATGGCGCGGCGCTGTTCGGCATCCCAGCGGAAATCGATCGGCGGCTTGGCCATATGCTGCGAGAGCGGCACATTGTCGAAATCGGGATAGCCGCCCAGGATCACGAACTCGAACTGGTTGTTGTCCGGGTCTTTCCAGTAGATCGAGACGGCGTTGGTGCCCTTGTGCCGCCCCGGCCCCCAAAAGGGGACGCCGAGGCTGTCGAGATGCGCCATGATTGCGGGCAGGTCGTTCGGACCGATCTGGAAGCCGTGATGTGTGCCGGCCGGCTGCGTGCGGCCGGTGTCGAGCTTGAGCAGCTCGATCCGCTGCCCGCATTCGAGCTGCATGAAGATGTGGATGGGGCGGCCGAGCGCCTTGTCGCTCTCCGAGATACCGAAGGTGTGGGGGCCGTGCTCGTCCTCGAAAACCTTGGCGCCAAGCACCGCCTCATAGAAGCTCACCGAATGCTCGGGGTCGCTGCAGGGGATCGAGAAATGTTCGACGCGGCCGATCATCTGGCCGACATAATGGTCTGCGTTCGCCATGGCGGAGGCTCCTTTCAGTCTTTCAGATGCTGGGCGAAGAAGTCGCGCGTCCGCTCCCAGGCGAGCGTCGCGGCTCCTTCGCGATAGCTCGAGCGGGTGTCGTTGGCGAAGGCGTGCGGCGCGCCATCATAGACGAAGCACTCGCTCGTCTTGCCCGCCGCCTCCATCGCCGCCTGGAACGCCGGCACGGTATCCGTGATCGGCGCGTCGAGCCCGCCGAAATGGCCCTGGAACGGCGCCTTGATGCCACCGACGCGCTCGGGCGCGGGAAGCCGGCCGTACCAGATCGAACCCGCCGCGACATCGAGGCCCTGCGCCAGCGCCTCGCCCACGATCCAGCCGCCCATGCAGAAGCCGATCACGCCGATCTTGTCGGCGATGATGTTGTCGCGGGGCTTGAGCATCTCGACCGCCGCGACGAACGCCGGGAGATAGGTGGGATTGCTCATCGTCGTCTTGCGCCACGCGAGCACCTTGCGCAGCACCTCCTGTCGGTCGGCGGGCAGCTTGGCAAGCTCGGGCTCGGGATCGGGCAGGCGCGAGAGCGGCAGCGCCTCGTCGATATCCGCGACCGTCACCGACTCGCGCACGGGATCGCCGGTGTAGAGATCGGGCATGATCGCCAGATAGCCCTCCTGGCCGAAGCGGCGCGTCACCTCGAGGATGTGCTCGGCCCAGCCGAACGCTTCCATGCCGATGACGATGGCGGGAAACGGCCCCGGCCCGGTCGGCTTGGCGAGATAGGCGCGCACGCGGCCGTGCGGCGCGTCATAGTGGATCGTCTCGATGATAAGGTCGTCGCTCATACAGTCTCCAGGGGGCGGGCAGCGGTGGTCACGCGGAGCGTCCGCGCGAGCCAGCCGAACAGGTGAAGATGGGCCATGGCCATATTGTCGATCTGGGCGTGCTGGGTGCCGAAATCCTCCTCGTCGAGGACGATCAGCCGCTTGTCCGCGCTCGCGATCGCTTCGAATTCGCGTTCGGCGTCGGCAAGCGGAATCTGCTTGTCGCCGGCGCCATGGACGATGAGGATCGGCGCGGTGATCCGCGCCACCTCGTCGGCGAGCGTATAGGCTTCGAGCCTGGTCAGCGCCTCGTCGAGCGTATCGACGCCGAGCATCCAGCAGATATGGGCGTGATCGGCCGACACGGCGCTGCCCACGCTCAGCCGCTGGCGCTTGAGCCAGACGGCGTGATAATCCCACATCCCGCCCCAGGAGGCGGCAGCGGCAAAGCCGGGATTGCGGGCCATCACGCGGCCGACATGATAGCCGCCGAGACTGACGGCGAGCAGACCGACTCGGTCGGGATCGACGCCGTCGAGGCCGCGGACGGTATCGAGCGCGGCGGCCGCGGCGACCTCATAATCGTGCCGCAGGCGATGGCCCTCGAGCCGGATGCTCTCGCCGCTGCCTGGCCCGTCGACGATGAGCACGCCCACGCCATGTTCCGCGAGCCGGCGGCCGGCGAAACAGTAGAGCTGCTCCTTGTTCACATCGAGCCCGTCGAAGAACACCACCGCCGGAGCCGCACCCCCGGCCGCCCCGATCGGCGGCAGCCACAGCGCGGAAAGGTGGCTCCCCTCATAGGGGATCGCGACGCGCTTGACCGAATGGCCGATTCCGTTGGCGAGCGCATGGTCGAAACAGCCGAGGCTGGCGCGATAGGCGGCGACCTTGCGCGGGTCGGCGGGGTCGATCAGCCGCTCGGCGATCTGATGATAGCTCGCCGCGCGCAGCCAGGCGCGCGCCGCGCCCTGGCCGCCACCGTCGCGCTCGGCCTGGGCCGCGATGGCGGCGACCTTGCGGGCGAGGCGATCCCAGGCGGCGTACCACGCCTCGACATCGTCGCGGCCGGCAGCCTCGCGCAGCGACTGCGCGGCCCAGTGGATCTCGCCGAACTCGGCGCCGCCACCGTCGATACTGGCGATCAGCAGCGCAAGGCTGAGCGACCATTTATAATTGTCCGGGAAGTACATGAACACGGCCGGACATCCTCCTCGCGAGTCGTTATCATTAGTTAGTGAATGAACCGTACCGCTTGGTTCGGTCCTTGGCAAGCGCGATCGTCAGCCACCGCCCGTCGCGCGCAGGTTCTGTCCGGTGATCCACCGCGCCTCCTCGCTGGCCAGGAACGCGATGACGCTGGCGACATCGTCCACCTCGCCGACCCGGCCGAAGGGGGAGAGGTTCGCGGCATTCGCGCGCACCGTCTCGGGCAGCTTGTCGAAATTGTCCGTCCGCGTCGGGCCGGGCGAGACGATATTGGCGGTGATCCGCCGTGCTGCCACTTCCTTGGCCAGAACCTTGACGAAGAACTCCGACGCCAGCTTCGAGGCGGTGGCGGCGGCATTGCCGGGGGCGCCGGTGCCGCCGGTGCTCGCCGCCGAGACAAAGATGACGCGGCCATCGTCCGCCATCAGCTTCGCCGCCTGCTGGAGCGCGAAGAAGGTGCCGCGCGTATTGACCGCGAACAGCCGGTCATAATCCTCCGCGCTCATCTGCACGATCGGCTTGAAGATGAAGAAGCCGGCGCCGAGCACGAGGATGTCAAGCCGGCCGAGCGTCTCCGTCACCTCGGCGAAGGCGGCGGCGACCGCGTCGATGTCGCCCATGTCGGCCTGGATCGCGACGGCGCGCACACCCATGGCGCGGATGTCGGCCGCGGTCGCTTGGGCGGTCGCGGCGTCCGACTGGTAGACCACGGCGATGTCGGCGCCCTGTGCCGCGAGCTTCTCCGCGACGGCGCGGCCGATGCCCTTCGCGCCGCCGGTAATCAGCGCGACCTTGCCCTGATGCGCGCCCATCACGCCGCCTCCGACAGCGATGCGGCGGCCGGACGGGTCGCCGTGCCCTCGCCATAGGCGCGGCGGATGAAGGCCGCGCAGGCGTCGAGCCGGTTGAGCGGTCCGCGCCAGGCGATATAGCCGTCAGGGCGCACCAGCATCGCGACACCCTCCGCGCCCAGGCCATAGCGCTTGTGCGCGGCGCCGAAGAAGTCGCGATACGCCTCGCCGGGGATCGCCGCCGGATCGGGGAAGTTGCGGTCGACGGCGATCACGACCGGCCGTGCCGGCACGGGAAGCGCGGCGGCGCCATGCGCGGCCCGCACGAGCTGGTCGATCCGCCCCGCCGCGCGGCGATCGCCACTGAACAGCAGCAGCTTGTGCCCGTCGCCGGTGAAGCTGTCGAACAGCCGGTGGGTGCGGTCGTCGTCGGGGCGATAGACGGTGGCGTCGGGCGCCCGCTCGCCGGCGCGCGACCCGGTCTTGCCGACCAGATCCTCGACATGGCCGCAGTCGCGATAGTTGATCTTGAGCTGCGACATGGCGTAGCGGACCTTGTTCTGCACGAACGGCTTGCCGAACATGATCGGCCCGACATTGGAGAGCCACAGGCGCATCGGCAGCGGCGCGCGCGAGGCGACCTCGAACAGCCGGTCGGTGGTGTCGACCAGCGCCTGCGCGACCGGCATCCGCTCGGCTTCGTAGCTCCGGAGCAGCGGCACCCCCGCCTCGCCCTTCACCACCATGGCCAGTTTCCAGCCGAGGTTGAAGGCATCGGACACGCCGGTGTTCATCCCCTGCCCGCCCAGCGGCACATGCTGGTGCGCGGCGTCGCCGACGATCGCGACGCGACCCTGAACCAGTCGGTCGGCGATGCGGCGGTGGGTGCCGAAACGGCTCATCCAGATCGGGTTGGACAGGACGGCGTCCTTGGGCCCATATTGGGTCACCAGCGCCTGCACCTCGGCCAGCTCGAGCGGGCGCGTGGTGTCCTCCCCCGCGCTCTTGGGACGCGACAGGACGATCCGGTGCGTCCCTTCCTGCGGGATGATGAGCAGGATCGCGCCGTCCTTGGCGAGGAAGGTGTAGCCATGCTCGGTCGGGAAATCGGGCTGCATGTAGATATCGGCGACGAGGAACTGGAACTCGTCATTGTAACGCTTGCCCGCAAAGCCGATGCCGAGCGCCTCGCGCACCGCGCTGCGCGATCCGTCGGCGCCCACGAGATAGGCGCTGCGGATCGTCTCGCGCTGGCCCTTGTCGTTCTCCAGCACGGCGGTGACGCCGTTGTCGTCCTGCTCGAGCGAAACGAGGCTCTTGCCACGCTCGATGACGGCGCCGTTCTCCTCGATATGCGTGGCGATCGAGCGCTCGACATGGTCCTGGCCGACGATCCAAGGCGCGTCATAGGGCGCGTCGAGCTTGGAAACGTCCATGAAGCCCAGCCAGCGGCCATAGGCATTGGTCCGCTGCGGCCGCATCCGGTGGCCCTTCGCGCGCACCCGGTCGAGCAGGCCGGCGAAATGCATCAACTCCTGAACACGCGAATGCACGACGCTCGCCTGCGAATAGGTCACCTTTTCGGTGAGCTTGTCGACGATGCGGAACGGCACGCCCGCGCGCTGCAGCTCGGCCGCGACGGTGAGCCCCGCCGGTCCGGCACCGATGATGAGAACTGGAAGCTCCGCCATTCTCTCCTCCATTGTTCGTTAGCGATCTTATTCGGGAAAACCGTACCACGTGGTTCGGTTGCGATCAAGCCCCTCCGCGCGGGGAAATGATCGACAGCCGTCTCGGATCAGCCGGTGACGTAGCGGGCGAGGAACAGGTCGACGCCGCTTTCGACCCAGCGCTTGCGCGCCTCCGGCGGCAGCCCAGGCCCGACGCCGATCAACGCCCGCTGGAGGTGCACGCCCACGAGCATACTGAGCAGCAGCCGGGCCGACAGCTCCGCATCCTCGCAGGCCAGCGTCCCCGCCGCCGTGGCGCGGGTAAGATAATCGGCAAGCCGCTCGCGCGTGAGACGGGGGCCATGGGCGTCGAACGTCGGCCCCAGCTCCGGCATCCGCGGCACTTCCGCGATCAGCACGCGGTAGAGCGCGATCGTATCCGGATCGAGCACCAGGTCGAGCAGCGCCCGGCCAAAGGCGACGAGGCTGGCGCGCGGGTCGCGCACGTCGCTGAGGTCATAGTCGGCGGTCACCCGCCGCGCCATGGCCTCCACCATCTCGGTGAAGAGCTGCTCCTTGGAGCCGAAATGATTGTAGATCGTCTCCTTCGACGCGTGCGCGCGCGCCGCCACCTGCGCCATCGAGGCGTTGCTGAACCCCTGTTCGAGGAACACCGCGATCGCCGCGTCAAGGATCGCGGACGGCCGCGACGCGCGCGAACCCCGGCTCGACAGGCCGGCCGGGGCCGCGCGCGCCATGCTCAGCGCTGATCCCAGCGGAAGGACAGCGTGGCGCCCACCGTGCGCGGCGTGCCCCAGAAGCCGATGAACTGGCCGGGATTGGTGATGAACCCCGTCGGCCGACCGTTCACGAACGGCTTGGTGAAATCCGGCGTCGTGATCGCCGGATAAGCCACGATGGAGTTGCGGTACCGTTCGTCGAACACGTTGCTTGCATAAACACTGAACCGCCACGGACCTTGCTCGTAGCTCACCCGCAAGTCAACCAGGCTGTGACCGCCCTCGCGATTGAGCCGGCTGACGCGCGTCTCGCCGGGATCGAAGAAATAGGACGAGGTGTAGTTGTAATCGGTGCGGAAGCTCAGGCGCCCCTCCTCGCCCACCGGCGTGCCGAGGTCGAGATTGGCGTTGAGCGTATGGCGCGGCGAGCGCACCATCCGGCTGTTGGAGAAGTCGACCGTCGCTGAATAGACATATTTGTCGTAGGTCGCGTCGAGATAGGCATAGTTGACGCCCATCGAGACATAGCGGCTGGGGGCGAAGGCGATCTGCGCCTCGCCGCCCTTGATGGTGCTCGACGCGGCGTTGCTGGTGAAGGCGGACGGGCTGCCGGTGTTGCTCGCCACGATCCGCGCGACCTGAAGGTTCTTGTAGTCGTTGTAGAAGCCGGACAGATTGAGCGTCAGCTTGCGGTCAAGCCATTGCGACTTGATGCCGCCTTCATAATAGCTGACCTTTTCCGGGTTGAAGATCTGCTGCGCCAGATCGGGCTGCGTCACCTGATACTGGAAACCGCCGCTCTTGTAGCCACGGTTGTAGGTCGCGAACAGCATGACGTCGCGCGACGGCTTGTAGGAGACCGACACCTTGGGGTCGAGCGAGTGCCAGCTCTTCTTGAGCGGCACGGTGAAGTTCGACCCGATCACCGAATTGCCCGGCGTGTCGGTCACGCCGATATAGGTGCCGTCCTTGCGGTCATGCGAATAACGCAGGCCGAGCGTCACCGTGAGGCCGTCGACCGGCTTCACATCCACCTGGCCGAACACCGCCACGCTCTCCGACACGCGGTCGAGCCCGGTGGTGTTGCTGATAAACTGCTTGCGCGCGATCACCGGGCGGAAGAAGTTGTAGGCATAGACCGGGTAGCTGTCCGGGCCGGAGACGAAGGTGTCGGTGCGCCGGGCGTCGTCATGATAATAGAACAGACCGACGAGCCAGTTCAGCTTGCCGTCCAGATCCCAACCGCCGGCATCGGAGGCGATGCGCAGTTCCTGGGAGAGTTCGCGCGAGGTCTCGGCCACGATCGTGCGGTTGATGTCGAGCGATGTCTCGTCGACGTCGACCTGCTCGGCCAGCGTCCCGTGGCGGTAGGCGGAGATGGAGGTCAGCGTCGCGCCGCCCAGCTCCAGCTCGCCGCGCAGCGTAAGCGCCTGCATCCGCCGGCGGAATTTGGGATCATAGGTATAGAAATCGCTGAAGACGCCCGGCGTGGCGGCCGGCGCCGCGACGAGGGGGCTGCGCAGGAAGATGTCGGGGCCGGCCGTCTTGCCGAGCTGGCCGGGATCATCGTCGCGGCTCGCGTCGCCCGTCAGCAGGAAGGTGAGCGTATCGGTCGGCAGCCACATCAGCTTGACGCGTCCCGCGAGCTGGTCCTCGCCACGGCCATGTTTGCCGGTGGTGAGGTTGGTGAGGTAGCCGCGCTGCGTCCCCACATAAACGCCGGCGCTGGCGAGCAGCCGCTCGCCGACCAGAGGCCCGCTCGCAAAGCCCTTGAAGCGGAACAGCGACCGCTCGCCGCCCTCCGCGCTGACATCGACGATCGGCGTGCGGCTCGGCCGGCGGGTGACGATGCTGATCGCGCCGCCAATGGTGTTGCGGCCATAGAGCGTGCCCTGCGGACCCTTGAGCACCTCGATCCGCTCGACATCGGTGAGACCGCTCAAAAGCGCGCTGAACCGGCCGACATAGACATCGTCGATGAACACGCCCACCGACGGGTCGGCGCCAAGGTCGAACTGGCGGCTACCGACGCCGCGGATATAGAGCTGCGGACGGCTGTTCGAATAGCTGCCGGTGGTAACGCCGGGCGAAATCGCCGAAAGCTGGTCGATGCGGTTGATGCCCACCTTGGCCAGCGTCAGCGAATCGAAGGCGGAGATGGCGATCGGCACGTCCTGCAGGCGCTGCTCGCGCTTCTGGGCGGTGACGATGATTTCGGTGGCGACCTCTTCGGGCGCCGCTTCGGCGGCTGCGGGGGCCGTCTGGGCGTCGGCGGCGGCATCGGCCGCCGAGTCGGCCAGCGTGTTCGCATGAAGCGCGCCGGGCGCGACGGCGGTGAGCAGCAGTAACCCCAAGGCAGTCTTACGCATATGAGCTTCCCTCCCTATGTCCGAACTGTGCCGTCCGGTACAGGCCACATCCCGTGATGTTCGCCCTGACTAACCGAACCGATGGGTACTCGTCAACTTGTTAGTCAGCTAACAAGTTGTTATCGCCGTCTCGCCTGAGGGCCGCAGGGTTGTCCGAAAATCGTTATCATTGCGTAATCCTGCCGGGCCGGGCAGGTGGCTGTTGCGCGATAAGGCTCGAGGAGGACAGAGCACGGCCGTGATGCGTCGCCTTCTCGTCGTCCCCGCCACGGTCCTGCTGCTGGCGACCGGCCTGTCCGCCTGCGCGCCGGTGCCGCGTCTCGGCGCTCCGCCCCGGCCCGCCGCGATGCCGCAGAGCGACCGCGCGCTCGGCGCCGAGGCCACCGGGTCTTGGCCCGACGATCGCTGGTGGCAGCGTTATGGCGATCCCCAGCTCGATGCGCTCGAGGCCGAGGCGCTGGCCGGATCGCCCACCTTCGCCGCCGCGTTCGCCCGCATCCGCCGCGCCGACGCGGTCGCCGAACAGGCCGGATCGGCGCTGATCCCCGAAGTCGCCGCCGACGGATCGCTGAGCCAGACCAAGCAGAGCTACAACAACGGCCCGCCCCGCTTCATTGTGCCCAAGGGCTTTCACGACAACACCCGCGCGACGATCGGCTTCAACTGGGACGCGGACCTGTGGGGCCGCAACCGCGATTCGCTCGCCGCCGCGACGTCGGAGGCGCAGGCGGTCCGCGCCGACGCGGCGCAGGCGCGGCTGGCGCTCACGACCAGCCTTGCCGCCGCCTATGTCGACCTGTCGCGCCTCTTCACCGACCGCGACTCGGCGGCCGCGGCGGCGAAGGTGCGACAGGACACGCTCGCGCTCACCGCCGCGCGGCGCGCCAACGGGCTGGAGACGGAGGGCATCGTCAGCCAGTCGCTCGCCGCCGACCGCAGCGCCCAGTCGGACGTTGTGGCGATCGACGAGAGCATTGCCATCACGCGGACACGCATCGCCGCGTTGCTGGGCGCCGGGCCGGATCGGGGGCTGGCGATCACCCGCCCGGCCCTGCGCCAGGCGACGCCGCAGCCGCTGCCCGACCGCCTCGGGATCGACCTGGTGGCGCGGCGGCCCGACATTGCCGCGCGGCTGTGGCGGCTCGCGGCGGCGGCGCGGCGGGTGCGCGCCGCCCGAAAGGACTTCTACCCCAATCTGACGCTGAGCGGCCTTGCCGGCGCGCAGTCGCTCGATCTCAGGAATATCGCCAGCAACGGATCGGAGATCGCCAGCCTCGGCCTCGCCATCCACCTGCCGCTCTTCTCGCCCGGCAGAATCCAGGGTGCCTATCGCGCGCAGCGGGCCGATTATGACGCGGCGGTGGCGGACTATGACGGGGCGCTGGTCGGCGCCGTCCAGGACGTCGCCAACGCGCTCGCCACCCGCCGCACCATCGCGACGCGCATCGGCCAGCTCCAGGCCGCGCTCGCCGCCTCGACCCGCGCGCATGAGGTCGCCCGCGCCCGCTACGAGGAGGGGCTGACGAGCTATCTCGGCGTGCTCACCGCCGAAGACCAGATGATCGCGACCCGCCGCGCGCTCAACGCGCTGCTGGCGCGCGGGCAGAGCGCCGACATCGACCTCATCCGCGCGCTGGGCGGCGATTACCGCGCCCCCGCGAGCCCCGAAGCCGGAAGCCTCAAGCCATGACCGACGCGACCTCCCCCACTCCCCTTCCGTCGCCGGCCCCGACCGCGGCGCCGACCCCCGACGCGCCTCATCCCGCGCGCCGGCGGCTGCTCGTCATCCTGGCCATCGTGGTGGCGATGGGCGCGGTCATCTCCCTGCTCTGGTGGTTTTTCGTGGGCTCGACCCGCGTCACGACCGACGACGCCTATGTCGGTGGCGACGTCGCGCAGATCACCCCGCTGGTCGCGGCGCCGGTCAAGGCGGTGCTCAAGACCGACACGCAGGCGGTGCGCAGGGGGGAGCCACTGATCGTTCTCGATCCGGCCGATACCCGCATCACTCTTGCCCAGGCGAACGCGGAGCTCGACCGGGCGCTGCGCCGGGTGCGCGGTTATGACGCGACCAACAGCTCGCTGGCGGCGCAACTGGCGTCGCGGGCGGCCGATGTCGCGCGCGCGCGGACGCAGGTGACTCAGGCCGAATCGGCGCTCGCCAAGGCCGAGTCGGACCTCGCCCACCGCACCGCCCTCATCAGTCGCGGCGCCGTGGCGGAGGAGGAGGTGACGGCCGCGCGCAACCTCGCCGTGAGCGCACGGAGCAGCCTCGTCGCCGCCCGCGCCGGCCTCGACCAGGCCCGCGCCAATGAGGAGGCCGCCCGCGCCTCGCTCGCCGCCAGCCGGACGCTCACCGAAGGGGTCGCCGCCACCGCCAATCCCGAGGTTGCCTCGGCGCGCGCCAAGCGCGACCAGGCCGCGCTCGACCTTCGTCGCACCGTGCTGCGCGCGCCCTTCGACGGCGTCATCGCCCGCCGCCAGGTCCAGGTCGGCCAGCGCGTCGCCGCCGGGGCCGCGCTCATGACGGTGGTGCCCTCGCGCCGCCTCTATGTCGACGCCAACTTCAAGGAAGGCCAACTGCGCCGCATCCGGGTGGGGCAGGCGGCGACGCTGACCGCCGACACCTATGGCGACGACGTCACCTATCATGGCCATGTCATCGGCATCGGCGCCGGCACGGGCTCGGCTTTCGCGCTCATCCCGGCGCAGAACGCGACCGGCAACTGGATCAAGGTGGTGCAGCGCGTGCCGGTGCGGATCACGCTCGATCCGGCCGATCTGGCGCGGCACCCGCTGGCGATCGGCGCGTCGATGACCGCGGTCGTGCGCGTTGAGTGACATCACCCCCGCGGCGCCGAAGGGGCTCGATCCGTGCCGGTCGCTGAGCGGCCCGGCGATGATCCTCGCCGGGCTGGCGCTCGCTTTCGCCAATTTCATGGTCGTGCTCGACACGACGATCGCCAACGTCTCGGTTCCCAATATCGCCGGCGGTCTGGCGGTCGCGCCCAATCAGGGCACCTGGGTCATCACATCCTATGCGGTTGCCGAAGCGATCACCGTGCCGCTCACCGGCTGGCTCGCACGGCGGTTCGGGCCGGTACGGGTGTTCGCGACGGCGATGGCATCCTTCGCGTTCTGGTCGGCCGCCTGCGGCCTCTCGCCCAGTCTCGGCGTGCTCGTCTTCTGCCGGGTGATGCAGGGCCTGTCGGGGGGGCCGATGATCCCGCTCTCGCAGACGCTGCTGCTGCGCGCCTTTCCGCCCGAAAAGGCCTCCGCCGCGATCGGATTGTGGGCGATGACGACGGTGGTCGCGCCGATCGCCGGGCCGGTGCTGGGCGGAACGATCTGCGACACTTGGGGCTGGCCGTGGGTGTTCTACATCAATGTCGTGCCGGCGCTGCTGTGCGCCCTCTACGTCTGGCGATCGCTCCAGCCGTGCGAGAGCGCGGCGGTGCGCGTGCCGGTTGACCGAGTGGGGCTCGCCTTGCTCGTTGTCTGGGTGGGCGCGATGCAGATCATGCTCGACAAGGGCAAGGAGCTGGACTGGTTCGCCTCGCCCTTCGTCGTCGCGCTGGGGCTGATCGCGCTCGTCGGCTTCGCCGCCTTCGTCATCTGGGAACTGACCGATCCCAATCCGATCGTCGATCTGCGCGTCTTCCGCCACCGGGGCTTCACCGCCGGCGCGGTGACGATCGCGATCGGCTTTGGCGCCTATTTCTCGATGATCGTGCTCATCCCGCTCTGGCTGCAGACGAGCCTGAACTACACCGCCACCTGGGCGGGCTATGTGATGGCCTTCAACGGCATTCTCGCGGTTGTCTTCTCCCCGATCGTCGCGCGGCTCGTCAACCGTGTCGATCCGCGCCTGCTGGTTTCGTTCGGGCTGCTGCTGATGGCGAGCATGGGCTTCATGCGTACCGGCTTCACCACCGGGGCGCCGTTCTGGACGCTGGCCATCCCCAATCTGATCCAGGGCATCGGCGTCCCCTTCTTCTTCGTCCCGCTCACCGGCCTCGCGCTTGCCGCCGTGCACGAGCGCGAGACAGCCTCGGCCGCCGGTCTGGTCAACTTCATGCGCACGACGGCGGGCGCCTTCGGCACCTCGATCGTGACGACCGAATGGGACTATACCGGCACGCGGATGAAGAGCGAGCTGGTCGGGCGGCTGCATGACGTGCCCGGCTTCCTCGCCAGTCTCGCGCCGATGAGCGCCGAGCAGGCCACCGCCCAGCTCGACCAGCTGGTCAAGACCCAGGCGACGATGATCGCCACCAACCACATGTTCCTCTATGCCGCCCTGGTTCTCATCCTGGGCACGGCGATGATCTGGATCGCGCCGCGCCCGCGCAAGCCGGTGGCCGCGGCCGCGCACTGACCGGCGCCCCTTGCCAAAACCGTACCAATTGGTACGACGGCAAAAAACGGAGGAGGAATCCATGATCGACGATGCTTTGGCCGATGCGCTCGCCGCGCGCCTCGACGGGGCCGAGCAGAGCCGCGCCCAGCTGCCCCACTTCAGCGCCGAGCATCCCGACATGACGATCGCCGACGCCTATGCCGTGCAGCGCGCCTGGATGCGCCGCAAGCTCGCTGCCGGCCGCCGCCCGATCGGCCGCAAGATCGGCCTCACCAGCCGGGCGATGCAGCGCGCGGTGAACATCACCGAGCCCGATTACGGCCTGCTGCTCGACGACATGCTGTTCCAGGACGGGCAGGACATTCCCGTGGACCGCTTCATCGAGCCGCGCGTCGAGGTCGAGCTTGCCTTCATCCTGGCGCGACGGCTGGAGGGGACGGCGGTGACGCTGTTCGACGTGCTCAACGCCACCGACTATATCGTGCCCTCGATCGAGATCATCGACGCGCGCATCCGCCGCATTGATCCCGAGACCGGCCGGACGCGCACGGTGCGCGACACGATTTCCGACAATGCCGCCAATGCCGGGCTGGTGCTCGGCGGACGCCCGGTGCGCCCTGACGCGGTGGACCTGCGCTGGGTCGCGGCGCTGCTCTATCGCAACGGGGTGATCGAGGAATCGGGCGTCGCCGCGGCCGTGCTCAACCATCCGGCCAACGGCCCCGCCTGGCTCGCCCGCCGCCTCGCGCCCTATGGCGAGGCGCTGGAGGCCGGCGAGATCATCCTCGGCGGCTCGTTCACGGCGCCCGTGCACGTCAGGGCGGGCGACAGCCTGCATGTCGACTTCGGCCCGCTCGGCGGCCTGTCGGTGCGCTTCGCATGAACACGTTCAAGGCGGCGTTGCGCGACGGGCCGGCGCAGATCGGCCTGTGGCAGGCGCTCGCCAATTCCCACGCGGCGGAGATCTGCGCGGGCGCCGGGTTCGACTGGCTGCTGATCGACGCCGAACATGCGCCCAACGACCTGCCGCTGATCCTCGCGCAGTTGCAGGCGGTCGCGGCCTATCCCGTCGAGCCGGTGGTGCGGTTGCCGGTGGCCGATCCGGTGCTGGTCAAGCAGTGTCTGGATATCGGCGCGCGCACGCTGCTCGTGCCGATGATCGAGACCATGGACATGGCGCGGCAGATGGTGGCGGCGACTCGCTACCCGCCCGAGGGGGTACGCGGCGTTGCCGGGTCCATCACGCGCGCGAGCCGCTGGGGGCGTCATGCCGCCTATCTGCGCGAGGCCGCCGCCGACATTGGCCTTCTGCTCCAGATCGAGAGCCGGGCCGGGCTCGCCATTCTCGACGAGCTGATCGCGCTCGACGGGGTGGACGGCCTCTTCATCGGGCCGGCCGATCTGGCGGCGGCGCTCGGCCATCTCGGCAATCCGGGACATCCCGATGTGCAGGCGGCGGTCGACAGGGCGATCGCGGCGATTGTCGCGGGTGGCAAGGCGGCGGGCATCCTGACGCTCGATGCCGCGCTGGCCGACCACTATCTCGCCGCCGGCGCGCGCTTCGTCGCCGTGGGCACCGACGTGACCCTCCTCGCGCGCGGGGCCGACGCGCTTGCGGCCCGGTTCAAGGGCGGCGGCGGGACGGTGGCGTCTGGCGCGGGCTACTGACGCCGCTCAGGGCAGCAGCAGGCTGGAATCGCCATAGCTGTAGAAGCGATAGTCGCGCGCGACCGCATGGGCATAGACCGCCCGCATCCGCTCCAGTCCCATCAGCGCGCTGACCAGCATGAACAGCGTGGATCGCGGCAGGTGGAAGTTGGTCATGAGGCCGTCAATGGCCAGAAAACGGTAACCCGGCGTAATGAAGATGTCGGTGTCGCCGACGAACGGCGCGATGCGGCCATCCTCGCCCGCCGCGCTTTCAAGCAGGCGGAGGACGGTCGTGCCGACCGCGATCAGCCGGCCGCCATTGGTCCGCACCGCGTTGAGCCGGTCGGCGGTCGCGGCGTCGATGCGGCCCCATTCGCTGTGCATGACATGGTCGTCGGTGTCCTCCGCCTTGACGGGCAGGAAGGTGCCCGCCCCGACATGGAGCGTCAGCGTCTCGCGGCCGATGCCGCGCGCATCGAGCGCCGCGACCAGCGCGGGGGTGAAGTGGAGCGACGCGGTCGGCGCGGCGACGGCGCCCGGTTCGGCCGCGAACATCGTCTGGTAATCGTCGGCATCGCGCGCGTCGATCGGGCGTTTGGAAGCGATATAGGGCGGCAGCGGCATGGTCCCCGCGCGGCCGAGGAGCAGCTCGACCGGCTCCTCCCCCAGAAAATGCAGCCACACCGACCCGTCGGCCCGCCGCGCCTCGACGCGCGCGGCAACGTCGGCGCCGAAGTCGATCGCGTCGCCCGCGCGCAGCCGCCGCGCGTTGCGCGCGAAGGCGATCCAGTCGCGCGGCCCCTCGCGCTTGTGGAGCGTAACGCCGACCCGCGCCGACCCGCGCCGCCCCTCGAGCTGGGCGGGAATGACGCGCGTGTCGTTGAAGACGAGGCAGTCGCCGGGCGCGAGCAGATCGGGCAGGTCGCGGACATGATGATCGGCGGGCGTGCGCTCACCGCCGCGCACGAGCAGCAGACGCGCCGCGTCGCGCGGGCTCGCCGGTCGCAGCGCGATCCGGTCGGGCGGCAGATCGAAGTCGAACAGGTCGACGTTCATGGCGGCGGCGGGTTCAGGGTTGCGGCGGCGCGCTGCCCTCGGCCGGCGCGGCCGGCGGCGTGGCGGTCGGCGCGGCGGCCGCGTCATCCTGCTCGAGCGCGGCGCGGACGATGCGCGTCGGATTTTCGGGCGGCTCGCCCCTGGCAATCGCATCGACCGTCGCCATGCCGTCGATCACGCGCCCGAAGACGGTGTATTTGTGGTCGAGCTGGAGCCGGGGCATCAGCATGATGAAGAACTGGCTGTTGGCGCTGTCCTCGCTCTCGGCGCGGGCCATGGCGACGGCGCCGCGCACATGGGGAAGCCAGTTGAACTCCTGCTTGAGGTCGGGGAGGGTCGATCCGCCCGTCCCGTCGCCCTTGGGATCGCCGCCCTGCGCCATGAAGCCGTCGATGACGCGGTGGAACGCAAGGCCGTCATAGAAATGCTGGCGGGTCAGCGTCTTGATCCGCTCGACATGCTGCGGCGCGACATCGGGGCGAAGCTGGATGCGCACCTTGCCGCCATTGGACAGCTCAAGATCCCAGACGTTCGCGGGATCGACCGCCACCACGGCCTTAAGCTCATGCTCCTTGCCCGCCGCCTGCTCGGCGCGCAGCCTGGCGGCGTCCTCCTCGGCACGGCGGGACATTTCCGCCTGGCGTGCCTCGTCCTCCTGGCTCTGCTTCTGCGCGAGCGCGGGGTGCGCGATGGCGACGGCCAGCGCCAGCCCGAGGACGGGCATCCGCAGCCAAGCCGTCCCTATGTTGCCAGACTTCATCTTGCTTCATCCTTCCGCGGCGCGTGGGCGCGCCGGTTAAACGCCCGTGACTGAACGGCGGCTGACGATCAGCCCTGCCCCGCCCCACCGATCCGCGCCATCACGTCCGCGCGCACCGCCGGCGTGACGAACCGGCCGATCTCGCCACCGAACAGCGCGATCTCCTTGACGAGGCGCGAGGCGATTGGCTGCAGCGACACGTCGGCCATCAGGAACACCGTCTCGATGCGGCTGTTGAGCTGCTGGTTCATGCCCGCCATCTGATATTCATATTCAAAGTCGGCCACCGCGCGCAGCCCCCGGACGATGACACTGGCGCCCTGCTGCTCGGCGAAATGCATGAGCAGCGAGCTGAACCCGACGACGTCGATGCGCGCGTCGATCGACTCGCACTCGCGCCGCACCATCGCGATGCGTTCCTCGTCGGCGAACATCGGCGACTTGGCGATGTTGGTGGTGACGCCCACGACGAGCCGGTCGACCAGCTTCGCGCCGCGCCGGATGATGTCCATATGCCCCAGGGTGATCGGATCGAAGGTGCCGGGGTAGACGCCCACCCGCTCGCGCGTCGCCATGCTACCAGTCCCTCCCCAGCACGAAATCGGCGATGGCGCGCAGCAGGTCGGCTTCCGGGCCATGGCCGGCGAGATGCGCCTTGGCCTGGTCGACGAGCATCCGCGCCTGCGTGCGCGCCCGGTCGACGCCGAGCAGCGAGACGAAGGTCTGCTTGCCCGCCGCCGCATCCTTTTGGAGCTGCTTGCCGGCGCGCGCCGGATCGCCCTCGACATCAATGAGGTCGTCGACAATCTGGAAGGCGAGGCCGAGGTCGCGGGCATAGCCGCGCAACGCCCCGCGCCCCTCGGGCGGGACATGGCCCAGGATCGCCCCCGCCTCCACCGAAACGCCGATCAGCGCGCCAGTCTTGAGCTGCTGGAGCCGGGTGACGGTGTGGAGGTCGAAGCTGGTCCGCTCCGCCTCCAAATCCATCATCTGCCCCCCCGCCATGCCCGCCGGGCCACTCGCCAGCGCCAGCGCGCGGAGCAGCTCGCAGCGGACGAACGGGTCGGCATGGGTCTCGGGATCGACAAGAATCTCGAAGGCGATGTCGTGGAGGCAGTCACCCGCGAGAATCGCGGTGGCCTCGTCGAACGCCTTGTGCACCGTGGGCTTGCCCCGGCGCAGATCGTCGTTGTCCATCGCCGGCAGGTCGTCATGCACGAGCGAATAGACGTGGATGCACTCGATCGCGAGGCCCACGCGCAGGCTGGAAAGGCGCGCGACGTTGAACAGCGCGCCCGCCGCCGTCACCAGCAACGGCCGCAGCCGCTTGCCGCCGCCGATCGTGGCATGGCGCATCGCCTCGTACAGCCGGCGGCGCGGATCGTCGGGGACGGCGAGCAGCAGGTCGAACTGCCGGTCGATATCCGACGCGATTGCCTCCATGGCGTCGCTCAGCAACGTCGACGACGGGCCGGTCATGCGCGTTCAGTCGGCGGCAAAGGGGCGCGTGCCCGCCGCCTGCCCGTCGGCCCCGGCGACGATCTGGTCGATGCGCGCCTGCGCCGCCTCCAGCCGTGCCTGGCACTGGGCGCGCAGCCGGTCCCCCTCCGCATAGAGGTCGATCGAGCGGTCGAGCGGCACGTCGCCGCGCTCGAGCTGCTGCACGATCGCCTCGAGCCGTTTGAGCGCATCCTCGAACGACAAGGACGCCAGATCTCCATCCTCCGCCATGCCGTCTGCAATGGCGGGGGGCGCCCGGCGGGTCAAGGCCGATCATGCACGGCGCGCGGTCACGACTTTTTCACCTTTTTGCTGCACTCGCGAAAGATCGGGATTGACGGAACAAGACGACGAAAGAATAAGCGGGGTCGCTATGAAACGCTCTATCATGTCCGTGGTCGCGCTGGGTCTGCTCGCGGGGTGCAAGCCGGCCCCCGAAACCATCAACGGCTATGGCGACCCCATGGAGAATGAGCTCGCCAAGGCGCCGCCGGCGCCGCTGCCGCCGGCGGTGAAGGACAGCCGCACCTATCGCTGCAAGGACAACAGCCTGATCTATGTCGACTTCCTTGCCGACGATCTGACCGCCAACCTGCGCACCGAGAAGGAGGGGCTGCCGACCAAGCTCGTCGCGCCGGAGAAAGGCAAGCCCTTCGAGGCGGCGGGCGGCTACAAGGTCGAAGGGTCGGGCAAGCAGATCACCGCGACGCTGCCCGGCAAGGACGCGCTCGGCTGCAAGAGCAGCTAGGCGTCTCGGCGCGCTCCGGCACGGGAAGGACGCGGCGCATGTTCATCGGCCACTATGGCGCCGCCTTCATCGCCGCCGCCGACCGGCGCGGGCCGAGCCTGCCCGCCGCCTTCGTCGCGACTCAGCTGATCGACATCGGCTTCTTCGCCTTTCTGCCGCTGGGCATCGAGCATATGCGGATCGTGCCCGGCGCGACGGCCATGAACCCGATGGACCTCTATGACATGCCCTACACCCACAGCCTGCTCGGCGCGGCGCTGTGGGGGGCGGGATTCGCGCTGCTGCTGCGCGCGTTGGGCGCGGGCTGGCGGGCGGCGGGACTCGCCGGCGGGGTGGTCCTGTCGCACTGGCTGCTCGACCTCGTCGTCCACCGGCCGGACCTCACGCTCGCGGGGTCGCCGCCGGCCTTTGGTTTCGCGCTCTGGAACCATCCGGCGATCGAGATGCCGCTGGAGATCGGGCTGGTCGCCGCCGGCGTCGCCCTCTACGCCGCCGTGCACCGGCCACGCGGGCTGCCGCTGACCGTCCTCGTCCTGGTGCTGCTGGCGCTGCAGGCGATCAACTGGTTTGGGCCGCCACCGGCCGCCGTCGACGCGCGGCTCTGGGGCGTCGGGCTCTTCGCCTATGCGCTCGCCGCGCTCGCCGCCTGGTGGGTAGCCAGGACGCGCGCCGCCCGCTAGGGACGCGGCCATGAGCCAAGAGATCACGCCGCAGATCGTCGCCGACCATGGCCTCAGCGACGCGGAATATGACCGCATCCTCGCCGCGCTGGGCCGCGCGCCCAACCTTACCGAACTGGGCATCTTTTCGGTCATGTGGTCCGAGCATTGCTCGTACAAGTCGAGCCGCATCCACCTCAAAAAGCTCCCCACGACCGGCCCGCGGGTGATCTGCGGCCCCGGCGAGAATGCCGGCGTCGTCGACATCGGTGACGGTCAGGCGGCGATCTTCAAGATGGAGAGCCACAACCACCCGAGCTATATCGAGCCCTATCAGGGCGCCGCGACGGGCGTCGGCGGCATCCTGCGCGACGTGTTCACCATGGGCGCGCGGCCGATCGCGAACCTCAATGCGCTGCGCTTCGGCCGGCCCGATCATCCCCGGATGCGCCACCTCATCAGCGGCGTCGTGCGGGGGATCGGCGGCTATGGCAATTGCGTCGGCGTGCCGACCGTGGGCGGCGAGATCAACTTCCATCCCGCCTATGACGGCAACATCCTCGTCAACGCGATGACGGTGGGCATCGCCGACACCGACAAGATTTTTTACTCCGCCGCCTCCGGCCCCGGCAACCCCATCGTCTATGTCGGCTCCAGGACCGGGCGCGACGGCATCCACGGCGCGACGATGGCGAGCGCGGATTTCGGCGAGGACAGCGAGGAGAAGCGCCCCACCGTCCAGGTCGGCGATCCCTTCACCGAGAAGCTGCTGATCGAGGCGTGCCTGGAGCTGATGGCCTCCGACGCCATCGTCGCGATTCAGGACATGGGCGCGGCGGGGCTCACCAGTTCCTCGGTCGAAATGGCGTCGAAGGGCGGCGTCGGCATCCGGCTCGACATGGACAAGGTGCCGCAGCGCGAGAGCGGCATGACCGCCTATGAGATGATGCTCTCCGAAAGCCAGGAGCGGATGCTCATGGTCCTCAAGCCCGGCCGCGAGGCGGAGGCGGAAGCGATCTTCCGCAAATGGGAGCTGGATTTCGCGGTGATCGGCGAGGTGACCGCGCCCGGCCCCGATGGCGGCCATATGGTGCTCGTCCATCATGGCGAGGTGGTGTGCGACATTCCGCTGGGGCCGCTCGCCGATGCCGCGCCGCTCTATGACCGGCCGCATGTGCCGACGCCCAGGCCGGCCCCGCTCGCCGACGTGCCCCCCTGCGCCGACCTGGCCGCCGACCTCCTGACGCTGATCGGCTCGCCCGATCTCGCCAGCCGGCGCTGGGTGTGGGAGCAGTACGATCACATGGTCGGCGCCGACACCGTGCAGCGCCCCGGCGGCGACGCGGCGGTGGTGCGCGTCCACGGCACCGGCAAGGCGCTGGCGATGAGCACCGACTGCACCCCGCGCTACTGCTTCGCCGATCCGGTCGAGGGCGGGAAACAGGCGATCGCCGAATGCTGGCGCAACCTCACCGCCGTCGGCGCCACGCCGCTCGCGGTCACCAACTGCCTCAACTTCGCCAATCCGCAGCGGCCCGAGATCATGGGCCAGCTCGTCGGCTGCCTCGAGGGGATGAGCGAGGCGTGCCGCGCGCTCGCCTTCCCGATCGTGTCGGGCAATGTCAGCCTCTACAACGAGAGCAAGGCGACCGGCGGCGGCAGCGCGATCCTGCCGACGCCGGCGATCGGCGGGATCGGGCTACTGGCGAATATCGACAATATGGCGACGATCGCCTTCAAGCAGACCGGCGACGTCATCCTGCTCGTCGGTCACTGGCGCGGGCATCTGGGGCAGAGCCTGTGGCTGCGCGAATGCCATGGCCGCGAGGACGGCCCGCCGCCACCCGTCGATCTCGGGACCGAGAAATGCGCTGGCGACTTCATCCGCGCGCAGATCGCGAGCGGCGCGATCACCGCCTGCCATGACGTCAGCGACGGCGGCATCGCGGTGACCATCGCGGAAATGGCGCTGGCACGCGGGATCGGCGCCATGATCCAGAGCCAGGACGAGCCCTTCGCCGACCCGCGCGACTTTTTCGCCGAGGACCAGGGGCTCTATGTGGTGACCGTCGCCGACGCGATGCTGCCCGATTTCCTCGCCGGCGCCGACATGAACTGCGCGCCGGTCCGCCCCATCGGCCGGACGATCGCCAACCGGCTGATCTTCGAACTCGCCGACAGCGACGCCTGCGTGACGCTCGCCGACCTGCGCGCGGCGCACGAGGCGTTTTTCCCGGCGCTGATGGACGGGTGAGGCGTCAGGCACGCCAGCATCGGCCGTTCACTTCAAACGCGGTCGAGGCACGGTCGCGCCAGCGCTTCTCGACTTCGCCTGACGCGAGCGGAAGTCAGAGCGAGGCGCTTTTTCCACCGCTCGCCGATAGACCGCCTCTGTCTCCGCCCCGATGCTCCGCCAGCCCAGATCACCCGTGGCGCGCGCCTGGACACCCGCTTCGAGGCGCGCGCGCAGGGTCGCGTCGGTGACGAGGCGGCGCCCCGCTTCCGCCAGCGCCCCGGCGTCGCCGGGGGGAATGACGATCCCCGCATCCCGTGCGAAGCCCGCCAGCTCGCCCACGTCGGTGACGATCACCGGCCGCCCGGCGCCGAAGGCCGAGGCGGCGACGCCGCTCTGCGTGGCGTCGCGATAGGGCAGCACCGCCGCCGCGCAGCCGCGCACCGTCGCCTCGAGCGCCGCCTGGCCGATGCGCCCGGCGTGGAGATCGACGCCAAGCGCGGCGAGCGCGGCCTGGTGGCGGCCGATCTCCGGCCCGGCTCCGGCGACCGTGAGGCCGATGCCATCGCCCGCCTCGCGCCACAGCCGCGCCGCCGCGACCAGCGTGTCGAGCCCCTTATACGCCTCCATCCGTCCGAAAAGGATGAGCCGCCGGGGGGAGGGCGCGACGCGGGGCGCGGGCACATCGCCATGCCGGCCGAAGCGGAGCACGCCATGCGGGATCGGCGCGATCCTCTCGCGCGCGAAACCCTGCCGGACGAGCGCCGCCGCCAGCGAGGGGCCATGAACGACGAGGCCATCGCTCCGCCGCCGCAGCCGCTCGTTGTAGCGGGCATGGACCGCCGCCGCCCGCGCATCCTCGCCGCTATGGGGCTCGGGATCGTGGACGGTGGTGACGAGCGGCTGGCGCGGATCAAGCCAGGCCGCGAGCATCCCCATCGAGCGTGTCGGATGCTCCTGCACATGCACGATGTCGGGCGCGAAGCGGTGGATATGGTGGAGGCACCGCCACGCGATCCACGGCTGGAGCGGCGCGAGATGATGCGGCACCACGCGCAGCGTCAGCCGGGAGGCGAGCACCGGCCAGCTTTCGGCACGCAGCTGCCGCGCCGCGCTGCGCCGGCTGACGATGAACAGCACCTCATGCCGCTCCGCCAGCGCCAAAGCGAGGTTGGCGGCATAATCGACATGGTGGGTGGCGACGAGCGCGATCCTCACGCGGCGGGGCGCCGCATGATATGCTCCTCGTCGAAATGCGCGCCGACGGCGAAGCGATAGTCGCCGACCTTGACGAAGCCGCGGCCGGCATAGACCGCCTGCGCGCGATCGTTGCCTGACCAGACGCCGAGCCATTGCGGCCCCGGCATCGCGCTGGCGAGCCAGGCGAGCGCCTCGTCAAGCAGCAGGCGACCGATGCCCCGGCCCCGCGCCTCACGCAGGGCATAGAGCTGGTAGAGTTCCCCCTCCCCCGCCCCGACATCGGGATGCGGCAGCTTGCAGGGGCCGGCATGGGCATAGGCGAGCAGCCGCCCGTCCGCCGCCTCTGCCACCCAATGTCGATGATCGGCGGCGGCGAGATCGCGCGCCACGCGCGCGACGCCATAGGTTTCCGCCTCGAAGGCCGCGAGGTCGGCGGAGGGATAGGGAATGGCGAAGCCGCCCGCGAGGAAGGTCTCGCGGAAGGTATCGCGCTTGAGCGTGGCGAGCGGGACCGCGTCCTCGGCGCGTCCGGGGCGGATGATCGTCATCGCGGCGCGATGCGTCGTGGGCGCGCGGCTGTCAATCGACGCGCGTGATGCGGGCGTAGAGGACATGATAATCGTCGCGGCCGGGGAGCATGCCATGCGCCGCCATCACCCGCCGCAGCCGGGCGGACGTCAACGGCGCATAGCCTTCGCGGGGCACGTGCGCGCCGATCGCCTTCAGGTGCCTGACCAGCGCCGTGGCATCGGGCGGATCGAAGCCATGATGCTCGTCAAAGGCGAACGCGTCGGCATAGCGTGCGAGCATCGCCCGCATCGCCGCGAGCGTCGGATAGTCGCTGGTCCCCGCTTCCTCGCCGCACGCGCGATGCGCCGCCTGCCAGCGCGCGAAGCTCTCCGCGCCCATGGTCGAGAGGATGAGGCTCCCGCCCGGCCGCAGCAGATCGTGCAGCCGGGCGAGCGCGCGCGGCAGATCGTCGAACCATTGCGCCGCGAGGCTCGAGAGGATGAGGTCGAACCAAGGCCCGTCGAACGCCGGCGCCTCCCCGTCCATGGCGAGGAAATGGCCGGCGATGAGGCCGTCCGCCGCCGCCCGTCCCACCATCGCGGGTGACAGGTCGGTCACGGTGAGCGCCGCCGCCGGCCAGCGCGCCTGGATCAGCCGCGTCAGGAACCCTGTGCCGCAGCCGATCTCGAGGATGCGCGCATCGGGCGGCGGCCGCCGCTGCGCCGCGAGGTCGGCAACCAATGCGGCGGCGATGCGCTGGACCTCCGCATGATCCTCATAGCGCGCCGCCGCGGCGCCGAACGCCGCCCCGATCCGCTGTTTGCGCGCCTTGTCCATGGCCGCCGCTCTCGCACAGCGGGCGCTGGACGTCACGGCAAAAGCCGGTAGGAAAAGGCGCGATGCAGGACGACGCCAACCGGATCATCGCGCTCGACGCGCTGCGCGGCCTTGCCGTCATGGGCATCCTGATCGCCAATATCGTCGCCTTCGCGCTGCCACCCGCCTATGCGATCAATCCCTTCGCCGGTGGTTCGCCAAGCGCCGCCGACCAGATCGCGTGGCTGCTCTCCTTCCTGCTTGTCGATGGCAAGATGCGGGCGCTGTTCGCGCTGATGTTCGGCGCGTCGATGCTGCTGGTGATCGAGGCGGCGGAAATGGCCGGGCGCGACGGCCGCGCCGCGCACCGGCGCCGCATGGCCTGGCTGCTGCCGATCGGCCTCGCCCATTATGCGCTTCTGTGGGACGGCGACATATTGATGCTCTATGCGGTCGCCGGGCTGCTGATGCTGCGCGTCGCGCACTGGGAGCCGGGGAGCCTGCTCAAGGGGGCGTTCCTGCTTGTCGGACTGCAACTGCTCATCGTGGTCGCCGACGGGTGGCTGGTCTCGAGGCTCGCGACGCTGGGCGGCGACGGTATCGCCGAGGCGGTGCGCCTGCACCAGGGCGGCTGGGCAACAATTGCCGCCGCGCGCATGACCTATCTCCCCCTCCGCGCCGTCGAGCTGGCCTTCTACGCGCTGCCCGAGACGATGGCCTATATGGCGTTCGGCATGGCGATGCTGAAGGGCGGCTTCCTCGCGGCGACCTGGCCGGCCGAGCAATATCGCCGCACCTTGCGCCATGGCTATCTGGTCGGCCTGCCGCCGCTGATCGCGCTGGCGCTGTGGGTGCTGCTCTCGCGCGATCCGGTGGTTGCGCGGAGTGTGACGCTCGGCTGGTCGATGCCTTTTCGCGTGCCGGTGACGATTGCCCATGCGGCGCTCGCCATGGCGCTCATCCTTCGACTGGAGCGCGCGCCATGGCGCGACCGGCTGGCGGCGGTGGGACGGATGGCGCTCAGTAATTATGTTGGCACCAGTCTCGTCATGACCACGCTGTTCTATGGCTATGGCCTGGGACTTTACGGGAACCTCGGCCGCGCGGCGCTCGTCCTCCCCGTTCTGGTCGGCTGGGCGCTGATGCTGCTGTGGTCGCCGCTCTGGCTCGCCCGCTTTCGCTATGGGCCGCTCGAATGGGTCTGGCGGTCGCTCGCGCGGGGCCGGGCGCAGCCGATGCGCCGCGCCTGACCCCCACGACTACCAGATCTTCACCCGGTCCGCCGGCGCGAGATAGAGCCCCTGCCCCGGCCTGGGATCGAACGCGCCATACCAGGGATCGAGGTTGCGCACCGTCGCCGCGCGCTGCGGCGAGGGCGAGTGCGGGTCGGTCACCAATCGCTGCCGGAGGTTGGGCTCGCGATAGTTGCGGCGCCACACCTGCGCCCAGCCGAGGTAGAAGCGCTGGTCGCCGGTCGTGCCGTCGATCACCGGCGCGTCCTTGCCGCCGAGCGAGGCACGATAGGCGTCATAGGCGACGGTGAGCCCGGCCAGGTCGGCGATGTTCTCGCCGAGCGTCAGCCTGCCCTGGACATGTTCGCCGGGCAGCGGCTCGTACTTGTCATATTGCGCGACAAGTTTGTCGGTCAGGCCGTTGAAATTCTTCACATCCGTATCGGTCCACCACTGGATGAGCCGGCCCGTGCCATCATATTTCGCGCCCTGATCGTCGAAATGGTGGCTAAGCTCATGGCCGATCACCGCGCCGATGCCGCCATAGTTGACCGCCGGATCGGCATGGGGATCGAAGAAAGGCGGTTGGAGGATCGCGGCCGGAAAGACGATCTCCACCATGCCGAAATTGGCATAGGCGTTGATCTCCATCGGGGTCATGCCCCATTCCCAGCGGTAGATCGGCTTGCCGAGTTTCCCGACATTGTAATCATAGTCGAAATTGGCCGAGCGGATCGCGTTGCCGAGCAGGTCGTCGCGGCGGATTTCCAGCCCCGCATAGTCGCGCCAGCGGTCGGGATAGCCGATCTTGGGCGTGAAGGCGGCGAGCTTCTGGTGCGCCTTGGCCTTGGCCGCGTCGCTCATCCAGTCGAGACCGTCGATCCGCCGCCCCATCGCCGCGATGATGTTGCGGACGAGCTGGTCGGCCGCCGCCTTGGTCTCGGGCGGGAAATGCCGGGCGACATAGACCTTGCCCACCTCCTCGCCGAGCGCCCGGGTCGTGAAGTTGACCGCGCGCTTCCAGCGCGGCTCGCGCTCGGGCGTGCCGGAAAGGACGGTGCCGTAGAAAGCAAAATTCTCCGCGTCGACCGCGTCGGGCAGAGAGTCGGCATATTCGTCCAGGCTGCGGATGAGGAGCTGGTCCTTGAGCACCGGGAGCGGCGCGGCGGCGATGGCGGCGGCGATACCCCTGAACGCGCTCGGCTGCGCGACGAGCAACTCGTCGACCGGGAGGCCGGCCGCCTTGATGAGCGCGCCAAAGCCGAAGCCGGGCGCCCGCGCGTCGAGCTGCGTGACCGTCATCTTGTTATAGGCCTTGTCCACCTGCCGGGTTTCGGCCAGCGTCCAGTGCGCCCTGGCGATCCGCGTCTCGAACGCCATCAGCGCCCGCGCGCGGGCGGCGCCATCGGGCTCCCCGGCGAGCGCGAACATCTTGGCGAGATGGGCGAGATAGGCGTCGCGCGTCTTCGCCATCGCGGGCGCGGGCGAGAGATAATAGTCGCGGTCGGGCATCCCGAGCCCGTTCTGCCCCATCGACAGGATGTAGCTCTCGGGCGCCTTGTCGTCCTGCCCGACATAGCCGGCGAAGGGCGTGGCGACGCCGTTGCGCATCGCCTTCGCCACCAGCGCGGGATAATCGGCCTTGCGCCTGAGCGCCCTGATCTCGCCGAGCCAGGGCTGGATCGGCGCGAGCCCCCTGGCCTCGACGCTCGCCTGGTCGAGATAGCTCGCATAGGCGGCGCCGATCTTGCTCCGCGGATCAGCCTTCGCCGCCTCGAGGATGTCGCGCGTGCGCTGCTTCGACAGGTCGTCGAGCACGGTGAACATGCCGTAATTGGAGCGATCGGCGGGGATCGCCGTGCGCTTCGCCCAGGCGCCATTGGCATAGGCATAGAAATCGTCCCCCGGCGCGACCGAGCGGTCCATGCCGCTCTCGTCGAAGCCGTAACTGCCGATCTGCGGGCGCGGCGCTTCGGGCGCGGCGGCGGTGGGTGGCATGGGCGCGGCGGCGGTGGCGCTCCGCGGCGGCGTGGCGGTGCCACTGGCACAGGCGGCGAGCAGCGTCGTGCCCAGCAGGGCGGGGAGAAGCGGTGAGCGCACGATCGGTCCTTCGTGATGGGGTGGCCCGGAGGGCCGGATGGGCGCCACCATAGACCGCGAACCGGCGCGGGCAATCGAGTCGCGGGTCGCTCGTCGACGTGATCGGGCCGTTGGTGGAAGACCGGCGCGGCGCCCGCCGCTATTTCGCCGGGCCGCCGCCCTGGCCATCATGGCTGGACCGGCCACCCGGCGGTCGCGGCACCAGCTTGATCCGGCGGACCCGTCCGTCATCCTTATCCTGGTAGGTCTCGATCAGGCCAAGCGCCGTCAAGCGATTGACCACAATATAAAAACCCCGATACGATAATCCCGAATAGAGCATCAGTTGCTTGACCGCGAGCGGTCCCCGACTACCCAGCGTGAAGAGGATTTTTGCCTCGGGCTTGAGCGCATCCAATCCCGCATAGGATCGAAAATAGCGGTCGACCTTCAAACCTTCTTCGCAAACGTCGGTGTCGATCATCTTTGCTGAGGTCACCACTCGCAATCGCCTTTCCCGGTGACTAATCCACGACATCTACCCACATAGCCGCAATATATTGGATTTGGATTATTTTGCATCCATTTCGGACGTAGACCTAGTTATCCACGGACGGTCAACAGCCGAATGCCCGGATGTCCTGAAAATCGAACCTAGTAAATACGCGTATATAGTATATGTACTTCATATACTTTCATGGCATCGTGAGCCCCGGCGCGGCTGGCGCGTGGCGCTGGCGGAGCGGCGGGCGATCGGCTAAGGCGGCCGCCAGTCCCGCGATGAAGCGACCGTGATGCATCCTCCCGCCCTGTCACCCGACGAGCAGCGCCTGCTCGCTCCCCTCGCCGACCGGCGCGACGCGATCGTCGCGACGGTCCTCGACTGGTGCGCGGTCAATAGCGGCAGCCGCAACCTGGCAGGGCTGGAGGCCATGGCGGACAGGCTCGCCGCCGCCATGGCGCGCCTGGGCGGCACGCCGACGCTGCACGATCCCGCGCCGGCCGACGCCGTGGATGCGAGCGGCGTTCTGCGCCCCCTGCCCCACGGGCGCAACCTCCACCTGTCGCTGCGACCGGACGTGGAGCGGCGCGTGGTGCTCGTCGGCCACATGGACACCGTCTTTCCCGCCGATCACCCCTTCCAGACCTGCCGCTGGCTCGACGAGCGGACGATCAACGGCCCCGGCACCGCCGACATGAAGGGGGGCATCGCCGTCATGCTCGCGGCGGTGCAGGCGTTCGAGGCGAGCCCGTTCGCGCCCCTGCTCGGCCTCGACATCGTCATTGTCGCCGACGAGGAGGTGTCCTCGCTCGGCTCGGCGCCACTGCTGGCGCGGGTCGCGGCGCGGTGCGGGATCGGTCTTTGCTACGAGCCCGCGATGACCCCCGAGGGGACGCTCGCCGGCGCGCGCAAGGGCAGCGGCAATTTCAGCCTCATCGTCACCGGCCGCTCCGCCCATGCCGGGCGCAATCCGCAGGACGGGCGCAACGCGCTGCTCGCCGCCGCCGAGCTGGCGCTGGGGCTCGAGGCGATCAACGGCGGCCGCCCCGGCCTGACCTGTAACCCGGCCAGGATCGACGGCGGCAGCGCCAACAATGTCGTTCCCGACGGCGCGGTGCTGCGCTTCAACATCCGCGTCAGGGAGGCGCAGGACCAGGACTGGGCCTTGAAGCGCATCGCGGCGTTGCAGGCGCGGGTGGAGACCGAACGCGAGGTCAAGGTCGCGCTCCACGGCGGCTTCTATCGCCCGCCCAAGCCGATGACGCCCCGGCAGACCGCGCTCTTCGAGCTCGCCCGGCGCTGCGGCCACGACCTTGGCCTCGCGATCGAGTGGCGCGAGTCGGGCGGGGTGTGCGACGGCAACAACCTCGCCGCGCTCGGCCTGTCGGTGATTGACACGCTCGGCGTGCGCGGCGGCGCTATCCACTCGCCCGACGAATATGTCCTCACGGATTCGCTCGTCGAACGCGCGCAGCTCTCCGCGCTGCTGCTGGCGCGGATCGCGCGGGGGGAACCCTGACCAATTCCCTCCCCCAGCCCCTTCCGCCTGCGGGAGGGGCAACGAGGCTTGGCGAGCGATAGCGAACTTAGCCGCAGTGGGAAGGGCTAGCAGCGCCCGCTGCTAACGCCGACGCTTTCCCTCCACCAGCACCGCCTGCTGCCATTTGCCGGGCGCCTTGTCAGTGCGGTGGATGCAGCCCGCCCAGCAGCAGGGGCGCTTCTTGCCCTCGCGCAGCTCGTCGCAGGTCCGTGCGATGCGGCGCTGGCGCGTGGCGGCCTGCTTGGCGTCCTCGATCCAGCAGATGAACTCGTTGCGGCCGAGCGGCGTCAGCGCCGACCACAAGCCCAGCAAGGCCCGATCGGCGCGCAACGCGGCCTCCAGATCGTCGCCCGCCATGTGGACGTTGCCTTGAGGAAAGTCGTCGGACATCATATTCCAATGATAGCGGCCCGCGCCATCCCGCCCAACAGGAAAGGGCCGGCGGATCGCTCCGCCGGCCCCTCGTGTTGCGTCGGCTGCGCGGACTTAGAAGTCCATGCCGCCCATGCCGCCCATGCCGCCGGGCATTCCGGCCGGCGCCGGCTTGTCTTCCGGCAGCTCGGCGATCGTCGCCTCGGTGGTGATGAGCAGGCCGGCGACCGAGGCCGCGTCCTGCAGCGCCGCGCGGACGACCTTGGTCGGGTCGATCACGCCCGCCGCGACGAGGTTCTCGTAGACGTCGGTGGCGGCGTTGAAGCCCCGCGTCTCGTCATTCTCGCGCAGCAGGTTGCCCGCGACGACGGCGCCGTCATGGCCGGCATTCTGCGCGATCTGCTTGACCGGCGCGGTGATCGCCTTGCGGACGATGTCGATGCCGCGAGTCTGGTCCTCGTTCGCGCCCTTCAGGCCTTCGAGCGCCTTGGTCGCATAGAGCAGCGCGGTGCCACCGCCCGGAACGATGCCTTCCTCGACCGCGGCGCGGGTCGCGTGGAGCGCGTCGTCGACGCGGTCCTTGCGCTCCTTGACCTCGACCTCGGTCGCGCCGCCCACCTTGATGACGGCCACGCCGCCGGCGAGCTTGGCAAGACGCTCCTGGAGCTTCTCGCGGTCATAGTCGGACGTGGTGGTGTCGATCTGCGCGCGGATCTGCTCGACCCGGCCCTTGATCGCGTCCTGGTCGCCCGCGCCATCGACGATGGTGGTGTTGTCCTTGTCGATGGTGACGCGCTTCGCCTGGCCCAGCATCCCGACGGTGACGTTCTCGAGCTTGATGCCGAGGTCTTCCGAGATCATCTGGCCGTTGGTCAGGATCGCGATGTCCTCGAGCATCGCCTTGCGGCGATCGCCGAAGCCCGGCGCCTTGACGGC
>JAESFG010000348.1_pt1 | contig 67421 bp, 72 predicted proteins | sample 9269371 | NCBI WGS metagenome assembly JAESFG01 (sample SAMN14506227, study PRJNA617093) | algae metagenome | isolation source: Aetokthonos hydrillicola CCALA 1050 (B3-Florida) and co-occurring... | place: USA: South Carolina | collected 2013-01-01 | reverse complement strand
CGCGACCCGTGGGACGACTCCGACGATACGCAGTCCAGTGCCCCCGCTCGGTACACCCGCGACGAGGCCGACGAGCACGCCGCAACCGAGCCGCCGGTGGCCCCGGCCGCGGCGCTCGCGCTCGGCGCGAGCACCGGGCGGTGGTGGCTGGGGCGCGGGGGTACGAGCACCTCGGCCGTCGGGTTCGGGGTGCTCGCAACGGCCCTGGGACTGGCGGGCGGTCCCGTCGCCCGTGCGGCGCTGGCCGTTCTCGCCGCCGCGGCCGATGTACTCGCCGCCGAGTCCGTCCTCGCCCGCCCCGATCCGTTCTGACCACTCGCGCCACGTTCGACCCCGAACCCGCGACACCGCCCGTCCCGCCCGGCGCTCGCCGCCGCGCGTCAGCCGGGGGGTCGCGGAATCGGAAAGAACGAGTGACGCTTCCACCGCACCAGACGCTCTGACAACCCGAGATCCAACCCCAACCTTCCGGAGGAATGAACCATGTCCGCGACCACGAGCGTGACCAACGGCAAGCCCCAGCGCAAGCAGCTGGCCGACCAGCTCGACCGGCTCGACGCAATCCTCGACGCGGTCGCCGAGGGCCTGCCCGGGGCCGTCACCGACGCCTGCCGCGAGGGCGCGCGGGCGGCTGTGAAAGACGCCATCATCGAAATCGTCACCAACCCCGAACTCCGCGCCCTGCTCGGCTCAGCGTCCGCCCCCGTCGTTCCGACCCCGGCACCCGAACCCGAGCCCGAGCCGAAGGAGCCCGGCCTGTGGTCCCGGCTGAAGGCGAAACTCGCCGCGGCCCGCGACGCCGTGACCGGCGCGACAACGAAGACGAAGGAGGCGGTGACGGCGCGGTGCCGGGCGGCTCGCGACACCGTGGCGACCCTCGGCCAGGCCGCCGGGGAGGCGCTTCCCTGGAAGCGCATGCTGTTGGTCAGCGCCGGCGTCGGGCTGACCGTCGGGGTCGCGTGCCTCGTCGTACCCCCAACTGTCGCCGCGGGCGTCGGCGCCGTTAGCGCCACCGCCACTGCCGTGGCCGTTCAGGCCGGCAACTGGCTGAAACGCGCCGGCCGGCGGTTCGGCCTGGTGAGCTGATCTCGTGCGGTAAGCGTGCAGGATTCAAGACGGAAGCGTGACGACGGAGTCGGCCGGTCAACGCGCTCGCCGGCGGGCGAGCGCCTCAGCCCGTGCGACCTCCCGTATCACCTTCCGCCCCTCGATCTCGACTCGCTCGCCGCCTCCACCTTCGCACCGCCTTCGCGTTCCGAACTCTCGGGTTTCGTCGCCCGGTGGCACGCGGCGCGTCGAGCGCCGCGTGCCACCGGGAGCAACCTCGTACCGATTGGAACGCCCCTCGATTTCGGAGATCGACATGGCGTACTCGTTCGCCGCCCTCGTGATCGCGCTGTTGGTGTGGTGAGTTCTCCGCGTCCGAAACATCGACACCAATCCGAGGAACCACGATGGCCAAAACGGTCGTCACCGACGAACGGCACGTGACCTTCCGGATCCCCAACGACCTGCCCGAAGGCGAGGCCGAGGCGATCCGGCAGGCACTCGACGGCGATGACTTCATGAATCGCCTGCGCCGGGCGGTCCGCGCCGCGGTGCGATCGCTCCCGGAGTTGGCCGCCGTCCGCGCGTCCCTGACGCGCTGAACCGCGGCGCATCGACGCTCGGAAACCGTGGCCGAGTTCGTCGTTGCCGCCCAAACTGCGCCGGACGGCAACGACGAACTCGGGCAGTTCCAGAAAGGGGTCGATGCCCGGATCGTCCGATACCTCACTGGCCGCACGTGCGGCCGTCGCGCCACACCGGGTGGCGACCGACGACCGGCTCAACGGGTTTCGTTCTGCCGATTGACCCAACGACCACTCCGAAGACACGAGCGGGCATCGGACTCCGACGCCCCGCCCCGCTCATTTGAATTCCCGACCAAGACCCCGGCGCGAATGCCTACGGCACGAGCCGCACGTTGCGGCCCGTCCGCCAGCATTCGCACCTCCACTTGAAGGAGGCCGCGCGCGCCTCGGCCGAATCGTCACGGGGGCGAACGCCCCCCTGCGCCCGGCCCGGCGCTTCCCCCGACGGGAGGCGCGGCGGATTCTGGATCCCTCGACCGGCTCGCGGACCTGATCGCGGACGGACGAGTGCCCTTTCCGACCGACGCGCCCGCGCCGGACCGGGACCGGCTCCTCGCCCTCGTCCGCGCCCGGCTCCGCGCCCGACTGCTCGCCCTGGTCGCCCGGGCCGTTGCCCGCGACATCCGGGGCGCAGACAACGAGTAGACCGTGTTGCACCGTACGTTCGACCCAAAGAAGCCGTTCCGGGTCGTGCTCTACTTGCGCATGTCCACCGCCCAGCAGAACCCGCGCAGCCCGGACCAGCAGCGGGACACGATCGAGGCCACGTTCCGGCGCCTCGGCTACCCGTGGGTGGTCGTGGCCGTGTACACCGACGCCGGCATCTCCGGCCGCTACGTCGGCAAGCGCCCTGAGTTCCAGCGCATGCTCCGGGAGATCCGCACCGGCGCGATCACCGTCGACGCCGTCCTGGTGGACACGTACGAGCGGTTCGGGCGGGCCGAGGAGCTGGCGAACATCCGCCAGGAGCTGTACCGCCACCACGGGGTGGTCGTGCTGACGGCCGACAGTTCGTTCGCCGATCCGACCAGCACGTCCGGGCAGATCCTCGCCGCGTGCGAGTCCGTCCGGGCGACGGACGACAACCGCGTCAAGGCGCACAACGTCCTGCGGGGCAAGCGGGACGAGGCGAGGCGGAAGCACTGGCCGGGCGGCCCCCCGCCGTTCGGGTACACGCTGCGCTCGGTGCTGGTCGAGCGCGACGGGCGCCAGGAGGTGGACCACTGCGTCCTCGTGCCCGACCCGGCGGCGGCCGCGGTTATTACCGACTTGTTCCGGCGGGCCGACCAGACGGGGGAGGGGTGCCTCCGCCTCACGCGGTGGCTCAACGACGACTCGTCCGTCCCGGAGGCCTTCAAGCCGTTCACCAGCGCGGGCGTGAACGACTGGCTCGCCAACCCGATCTACAAGGGCGAGCTGGTCTGGGAGCGGTACGCGACCGGGGTCGTCGACGACCGCCGGGTGCTGGAGAAGAACCCCGACGACCGGGTGGTCCGGGTGCCGGGGTTCTGCGAGCCGCTGGTGCCCCTCGACGTCTGGGACCGGGTCCAACAGCTCCGGGAGGCCCGCGGCGCGGCCGTCCGGAAGGCCCGGGCGTCCGCGCCGGGGCCGGAGAAGCACATCACCCCGCTGGTTCCGGGAGTGGCACTGAAGTACCCGCTGAGCGGGCTGGTCGTGTGCGGCCGGTGCGGGCTGTCGATGTCGCCGTCCTCGTCCCCCGCGTACACGACGAAAGGGACCGGCGAGAGCAAGCGGTACACCGCCTACCATTGCGGGCGGGCCGCGGACCGCATCTGCCCGAACACGACCCGGGTGCCCGAGGCGTGGCTGCGGGAAGCGGTCCTGGGATTGGTTCGAGACCGCCTGCTCCCGACCGGCGGGGCGCCGTGGACGGCCGCTCGGCTGGAAGAAGCGGACTGGTTCGCGCCGCTGCTGGCCCAGATCCAGAGCGAACTGGATCGCCAGGCCGGCGATCGAACCGACCGGCGCCCCGCCCTGGCGTCGGAGATCACTCGCCTCGAGCAGCAGATCGCGGGGTGGAAGTTGTCCCTGGGGAACCCGGGCCTCGATTCCGAGATCCGCGGGGCGTTGGAGACCGACCTGGGGACCGCCCTCGGCCGGGTCCGGTCGCTGAAGGCCGAACTGGCGACCGCCACCGCGACCGCGACCGACGCGCGCCTGTTGGCCGACCCGGCCGCGGTGGCGGACCGGCTGAACCGCTTCGCCGAGGTGCTGGCGTTCGATAACCCGAGCCGGCTGAACGTGGAACTGGCGCTGCACATCGACGCGATCGAGTGCTTCCCGGATGGGCGGGTCGTGGTCCGCACCTGCAAGCTCGGGGCCCTCACGCCGGTCGCCGAGGCGATGAGTACGCTCGGGGAAACGCCCACCCCCGACCGCGCCGACGACGCGGCATGTCGCGGCACGCCGCGCAAGCGGAGCATCCGGCGGTTGCAGACCGAGGACGCCGGTCCGGCCCTCCGGGACGTCGCGCACCGGGCGGCGGACGTGAAACGGTTCGCGGGGCTGGGCTCCGAGTGGTTCTGGGAGGACGAGTTCCGAATCCCCGAGCCGACGTGCTGGTCGAAGGAGAACGCCGCCGCGGTCGCCCGGGCGCGGTCTGAGGGCCGGACGCACGAGCAACTCGCGGACCAGTTCGGGGTAACGGTCCCGACCATCCGCAAGGCGCTTGAGATCGCGGCGCAGTCCGACGCGGGACTGGCTCGGTTGCCGCGGAAGATGGCCCGCGCCCGGTGGCAAGATTCGCACGCCGACGAGGTGTGGGCACTTCGGCAGCAAGGGCGTTCGATGAAGGAGTTGGCCGCTCACTTCGACGTGAGCGAACCGCTGATCCGCGCCGCTCTGAAAATCGTGGCCGACAGGGCGGGTCCGACGGAAACGCCAACGGAACCCCCGCCCTCCGGATCTGAAGTCGAATAACGAACCGACGATATCCCCCGCGTGGGGTGCGGCCCGCCTGTTGGCGGGCCGCACCCCACGCTCTTCTTTACCTATCAGCCATGCAACAATCGATTCAGCATAATGTTGCGCCGGATAGAAGGCGGCAAAACGGAAACAGCAAGTAATTGCGTATCCTGTGGGCTACATGGTCGTGTACCATGCGGAACACGTAACAAGATTCTGCCCAAATTCAAGTGGGCTGTTATTACCCGGAGCGTAATAGGAGCAACGCCCAATTAGAAACGTCTGATTATGAGCCTGTTATGAACCTAACAAGCTCTCGTGCGCGCGGGCGTAGGACGGGCCGGCAGTCAGAAGACCGCGTGAAGCGCGAGGCGTTTTCGCCGACGCACGAGGCGGTGCCCCGTCAGAGGAATCCCTCACCCCGCCGCAGCCTTTTGCCCCCTCGCCCAGCCGAAGCTCCTCTCGCGTCGGTGCCGCGCGCCCGTCTACAGTGGGGATGCGAGCAATCCCGCTCCCCGCCCGGCCGATGTCGGCCCGCGGCGGGCGCGCGAGATGCAGCGGAACCACAGCCCCGAATGCCCGCACGCCCCGTCCGGCGTCCGGTCCGGGGTGTACGCGCGAGGTAGCAGCATGTCGGGCAGGATAACCCTGAACCGCGGGTGGGGCGTTGTCGCCTGGGTGGTGCTGGCGGCGGCGGTCGGCGGGTGTTCCCGGTGCGCCCCGACCGCACGTGAGGAAGGTGGCGAGCAGACGGCAGCCGCCCGCGCGCCGGCATCACGCCCGACCACCCCCGCGCAGAAGCCGCCGGCGCGCGTTGCAACCCCCGAGCCGGCCCGCCCCCCGGGACGGCCGGTCGCGGCCGACGCTCCCCCCGATATTCCGCCCGGGCCGGCGGCTCAACCGCCGGCCCGGGCGAGTGGGCTCCTCCGCGTCGGGCTGAACCTGGCGGCCGTGCAGGACTGGTCGCGCGAGTGGGCGTTCGTGGATGCGTTCAAGGCGGCGCGGGAGTGGATTCCGGCGGGCGGGGGCAAGACGCTCGCGCTCGACAAGGGCTGCAACCCCCTCCCGGCACCCGGGCAGACCGCCTGGACGCTCCTCCTCCGCGACCTCGACGGCCACTACCCGCCCGGCCGGTACACGGTGACTTGGAAGGGTACCGGCGACGTGGACGTGAAGCGGTGGGACGTGGCCAAGGTGGTCGAGAAGGCGAACGGGCGGGCGGTGATCGACGTGAAGCCGGCCGACGGCGGCATTCAAATCGACCTGAAGGCGAGCGACCCCGACGACCCGGTCCGCGACTTCCGGGCACTGATGCCGGGGTTCGAGAAGGCCAAATCGCCGTTCCACCCGCTGTTCGTCAAGCGGCTCGGCCCGGCCCGGGTGGTCCGGTTCATGGACTGGCAGCGGACCAACAACAGCCCGCTGGCGCAGTGGGCGGACCGGCCGAAGCCGACCGACCCGACCTACGCCACCGACCGCGGGGTGCCGGTCGAGGTGATGGTCGAGCTGGCGAACACCGCGAAGGTCGATCCGTGGTTCTGCATGCCGCACCAGGCCGACGACGACTTTGTCCGCCAGTTCGCCCGGCTGGTGAAGGCGTCGCTCGCCCCGGACCGGACGGCGTACGTCGAGTACAGCAACGAGGTGTGGAACTTCCAGTTCGGCCAGACCAAGTGGGCCCGCGACCAGGGGAAGGCGCGGGGGCTCGGCACCCCGGAGCACGTCCGGTTCTACGCCGAGCGGGCGGCCGAGGTGATGGCGATCTGGGAGGCGGAGTTCGGCCGCGACCGGCTGGTCCGAGTACTGGCGTCGCAGGCCGCGGTGCCCGACGTCAGCGCGCAGATCCTGGCCTGGAAGGACGCGGGCAAGCGCGCGGACGCGCTGGCCGTGGCCCCGTACTTCGGGTACGAGTACGGCGCGCCCGACAAGGCGTCCGCGTCCGCCGGGATGACCGCCGACCAACTGCTCGACGGGATGGCGCAGGAGATCGACGGACCGAACAGAGAGTTCATCCGAAAGCAGGCTGAACTGGCCCGGAAGGCTGGGCTGCGGCTGGTCGCCTACGAGGGCGGGCAGCACCTCGTCGGCGTCGCCGGGGCGGAGAACAACGCGGCGCTGACGAAGGTGTTTCACGCCGCCAACCGGCACCCGCGGATGTACGACCTCTACACCCGCCACCTGAAGCACTGGGCCGACGCCGGCGGCGACGTGTACGTGTTCTTCAACTACGCCGCGGCCCCGTCCAAGTGGGGGTCGTGGGGGCTGCTCGAGTACCAGGACCAGCCGGCGGCCGAGGCGCACAAGTACCGGGCGTTCCTGGACGCCGGGGCGGGAGCCGAGCGGCCAGTCCCGTAAGTGCCGGTCGTCAGGCCGTGACCCGAACCGTCACGGACGCCGTCCTCCCGCCGTACGACGCGTACACGGTTGCTGTCCCGGGCTTGTTCGGGGCCGTGTACACCCCGTTGGCGTCGACCGTCCCGCCGACGGTGCCCCACCCGACCCACGGCAGGGACATCGACTGCCCGAACTGGTCGGTGGCGACGGCGAGGAACTGCTGGTTCCGCCCGGCCTTGACGTCGGCCGAGCCCGGGGTGAGCGCCAGCCCGGTGAACGTCTGACCGACGGCCACGGTGACGGTCGTGGTCGACGTCAGGCCGCCGGCGTCCGTGGCGGTGACCCGCAGCACATACGTCCCGGCCCGGGTGAACGTCGCGGCCGCGTTCTTCGCCGCGTTCGTGCCGTTGGCCGAGAACGCGACCGCGGCCGGCCCGGACACGACCGACCATGTGTACTTGAGTGCCGCCTCGCCGCCGTCGTCCCTGCCGGCGGCCGACATCTCCGCCGTCGTCCCAGTGACCGTACCTGTCGGCCCGGACGCGACGACGGCCGGCGCTTGATTGGTGCCCGTCGGAGGTGACACAGGCGGCTGTACCGTGACCGCGGCCGACGCGGTCTTCCCGCCGGCCGCGACGCTGACCGTCGCTGTTCCGCCTGTCACCGGGGCGGTGTACACTCCGGCGCTCGTGACGGTCCCGCCGCCGGACACCGACCAGACCGCCGCCGGGAGGGCCATCGCCCGCCCGAACTGGTCGGCGGCGGACGCGGCGAACGCCTGGGTCGCGCCGGCCGTGATCGCGACCGCGCCCGGAGTGAGGGTCAGCCCGGTGAGGGTCTGGCTCACGCTCACAGTGACGGTCTTCGAGGCGGTCAACCCGCCGGCGTCCGTGGCCACGACCTGGAGGACGTAGGTGCCCGCCTGCGCGAACGTTACAGTCGCGTTCTTGGCCGCGTTAGTCCCCGACGCCGAGAAGGTGGCCGCCCCGGGGCCGGACGCCACCGACCACGTGTACCGGAGGGCCACCTCACCGCCATCGTCCGCCCCGACCGCGGACAGCGCCGCGGTCGTACCGGTGACAACTCCTGCCGGACCGGACGCGGTCACCGCCGGTGCCTGGTTGGTCGTCGGTGGCACCGTCGGCGTCGGCGGCACGGTCGGGGGTACGACGGGCGGCGAGACCGCGCCGCCGACGCCGTTGAACTTCAGCGAGTAGAGTGTGTACCCGGGGCTGGCCACGTTCAGCCGGACGACGTTCAGCCCCTCCTCCAGCCGCACCGTGACCGCGGCGGAGTCGGCGAAGTCGTTCGGCGCCCACAGGCTGTCGTACCCAGGACCGGTCACCGGCAGCGCGAGCGTACCGGCGTCCCGGTCGTTGACCAGCACCTGAAGCCGGCCGCCGGCGGTCACCTCGGCGTACCGCACCCGCAGTTCGTACGTGCCGGCCTGCGGCACCCGAATCAGGTAGTCGCGGGTCGCGCCGGCGTTCAGGTACCGCGGGTACGGGTCGCTCGTCGGCGCGACGCCGACCGCGTTCGTCGCCCGCACCTCCCCGGCGACGGCCGTCCCGTTCGTCGGCGTCACCCGCGGCGCGGCCTGTACCTGTTGGATCCCGAGTGCCTTCGGAGTGCCCAGGTTGGTGATGCTATTCGTGAGCCCCCAGGTACCGTACTGGGTGTCGTAGTTGGTCGGGCCGGCCATATACCAGTTGAACAGCCCGCCGCCGCGGGCGTACCAGTCGGTCATGTACCGGGCGGTGAGGGCCTGCATCCGCGGGTCGAGCTGGGACGCCTTCTTGGCGGCTACGTTGTTCGCGCCGAACGTGTCCGGCCCGCCCTCGTAGGCCAGGAACTCGACGCGGTAGTACGCGGCCAAGGCGGCGTACTGATCCAGGTTACTCCGGTTGGCGTCCACCGCGACCGACAGCGCGGCGAGCACCTGGTCGGTGGTCAAGTCCGTCCGCTGGTCGATGTCACCGACCTGGAAGTACGGCGCGCCGGCCACGCCGTAGACGAACCGCCGCGGGTCACCGAACGTCTTGTCGATGTACTCCATCTGCGAGCGGCCGATGTACGGCACCCCTGCCTGGGTGGCGAGCACGGTGCGGACGCGGGTGTTCGTCGCGTCCGGCCCCCACACCGACGCGAAGACGTTGCTGATCTCGACCGTCCGCCGGGCGACACGGCGGAACGCCCAGTCCCACTGCGACGCCTGGGCCGTCTCGCCCGGGTACGACAGGTTCGACGGCCGGCCGGCCGCCTGCCCGGCGTTCACCTCGGCCACCGCCGCCTGGAGGTTCGCCTGCGTCTGCGAGAAGCCGCCGTTCCACAGCTCGTTGGAATACTCGACGTACACCGCCCGGTCCGGGTTCAGCGACGACTTGAGGAGCGTTGCGAGTTGCCGGACGTAGTCGTCGGTCGCCCCGTACGGCACGTTGATCCAAACGTCCTTGCCCGTGTCGTTGGCGAGCCGGGCGACGTACTCCCAGGCGACACCCTTGTCCGTCGACTGGGTGGCGTCGGTCGGCTTCGTCCGGTCCGCCCAGTTCGCCACCGGGTTGTTGTTCGTGTCGGTGAAGTCCATCGTCCGGAGGGTCGAGAACGGCGCGACCGTCTTGAAGAAGTCGTCCGTGAACACCTGCGTGGTGTTGGCGTCGTAACCCGGGCGGATCAGGCGGACGTTCTTCACGCCCGTGCCGACGTTGCGGAACGTCAGGCCGAAGTACCAGCCGCCGTCGGCGTCGCTCGCGGCCAGGGTTACGTCGGCGGTGGTGCGGTTTGCCGCGGCGTCGTACCGGACGTTCGACACGCCCCCGTTGCCGGCCCACATCGACACGTCGGCCCGGCCGGTGAACGACAGCTTGTACACCCCGTTGTAGACGCGGGCGGTGTTGACGAACCCGGACTGGACGATGGCGTAGAAGTCTTCGGTCGGCCACCCGTTGGCGTCGGTCGCCGCCGGGCGCGACCCGTTGGGCACGGTGAACGTCCGGGCCTGCTTCATGACGTCCACGAACGCGTTCGCCAGCGACCAATCGTGGACGCCGTCGATGTTCGCCCCGACCGGCACGGTGGCGATCGCGGTCACGTTGGAGAACGTCGCAGTGCCAAGAGTCGACCCGGGCGCGGACCCGCTCACCAACCCGGTGAGGGCGGCCGTGTCGAGGCCGACCGCGGCCGAGCCGACCAACTGCCACGTCCCGTCGGTGCCGGTGGCGGACAGGTACCCGGACACGAGCGGCCCGTTCCGCACGAGCTTGAGCCACGGCTGGGCACCGACGGCGACAGCGGCCGACTGGGTCGCCGCGGCACCGGTCGCGGCCCGGCTCCGGAACGTCACCTGGCCGGCACTCACCACGAGCGCGGCGAACGGGTCGGACGCACCGGTGCCGGAGCGGAACATCACCCCGGCCTGCGCTCCGCTCCCGGTCAGTGCGTCGAGCCGTGCGATCACGACGCCGTCCCGGCTGACGGTCTGATACGCGAAACGGCTCTGGTCGGCGGTGCCGCCGAGCGTCCCGATCCCGCGGACGGTGTACACCCCGTTCGTGCCGGTGAGCGACCCGCCGACGGCCGGCCCGCCGATGTCCGGGTCGAGCCATCCGCCCGAGCCGTACAACTGGCCGGCCGGGATCGGTGCCTTCGGGGTGCTCGGACTGGCCCAGGACAGCCGGACGTTGGCGGCCCCCGCGTTGTCCGCGTACTCGAGCCTCAGGTCGGACGCCTCCCCGGCCGTCAGCGGGACAGCCGCGGACCACTCGCCCGGCGTCCGCGTGCCCCAGGTGTCGATCACCTTCTGCCCGCCGACCCACAGCCGGACGCCCTCGTCGGCCGCGACCGACAGGGTGTACGTCTCGGTGAACTGCGCCTGCACCCGGCCGGTCCAGCGGGCGGAGAAGCCGTCGGACGGGACGGCGGGCGCCGGTGCCCCGCTCCAGGTGAAGTCGACCGCCGCGTCGGTGCGGGTGGCGGCCAGATTGCTCAGGTTCGGGTCGCTGAAGTAGTTGGCGACCAACCCGGTACCGGTGCCGGTGTACGCGGGAACTTCGCGGCACTCTAAATGCTCGATCGTCAGGTGCCTCGCCACATGACGGCACGGACGGGACGTGGTGAGAAAACGGGCGAGCCGACGGGACCAGAAGCCGCGCATGCGTAACCCCAGAAAGAAGTTCGTCCGGCGCGCACGGAGGACGGCCCCGCACTGATAGCAGGTTCGACCGTGCGAGCGTAATGGCGAAACGAGCGGGCGCGCTCCGAGCCACCGGGGTTATCCCGCCGGGGTGGGTCGGAGTGTCCGCTTTTGGGCGAGGCTCGAAAGGCGAGGGCTTGTTACGACGGGGTGCCCGAAGTCGTCGGCCGAAGCGTGTGTCGCGGCTTGTTAGTACCGCGACACACGCCTCAACGGCGGTCCGACTTCACGCTCTCGGTGCGCCTGTCGGACGCACGCCAGCGGGCGATCTTGTAGAGGACGGTAGCACGGAAAACAACGGGAAGTTTGACGTCGAAGACGGGCTTGCTCACCGTGCGGGAAATCCCGTCAGGGGTGTGGGCACCCTGGAGAGGAAAAACCGAGTAAGTGAGCGTTCTGATGAGGGGAGTATAGATGACGCGTGCCGAGGCAACAACCCCCGGTACGCTATTTTGGGCGGGCACGGGCGGACGGACTCAAGATCGTGTATCATTCCGCTGCGTACGGATCCACTCTGCTTGCGGGCGGGTCAAGAATCCGAGGTACAGCGGGATCTTTCTGAGTGCGTAGAAGGGTGCCACGAGGAGGGCCGACGCGGGCAGAGAGTCACGACCGAAGCGGAGCCACGCGGCGGCGAGAGCCAGGACGGAGAGGGAGGATGTAACCCCGAGGGCGACGACCGGCCCCCACGACCCGCCGACGGCCGCCCAGCCCCCCAGCCCGGCGAGCGCGCCGCCCGCGACGAAAGCCAGTGCCGAGAGCGGTAGGACGCCGAGTTCCAGCGCGAGCGCGAGAGGGCCGAGCCGAGCTTTCGTCAGCCCCGCCCACAGCAAGCGGGGCACTCCGCCGACGAGTACGCGCAGGTGCCCGTGTTCCCACCGCCGCCGCTGCGTCGCGACGGCTCGCGCGGCCACCGGGAACTCGGCGGAGACCGCGGCGTCCGGGGCGAAGAGCGGGAGGTGCCCAGCGCACGCCAGATCGACCGCGAGGTTCATGTCCTCGACGATGTGCCCGTCGCCCAACCGGGCCGCGCCGATGACGGCCCACGGGAACGCCATGCCACTGCCGGTGAGGAGGCACGGCAGCCCGAGGCGTCGTAGGCCGAGCGGGCGTACGACGTTCTTCACGAGGAACGCGAACGCGGCCACCCGCCGGTCGCGCCCTCCCGCGTCCGGAGCGGTCATTCGGTAAGCCGCCTGCACCGGCCGCTGCCGGGCGTGGGCACGTTCCACCAGCCGCCCGAGCGAACCTGGCCCGATCACGCAATCGGCGTCTAGAAGGACTACGACCGCCGGCGGTGCCGCCCGGAGCGCGTCCAACCCGAAGGCGAGCGCGTACCCCTTCCCGCGGCGCGTGGCGTCGGACCGTTCGACGACGTCCGCCCCGCCGGCACGGGCGACGTCCGCGGTCCGGTCGGAGCAGTTGTCGGCGACGACCAACACCCGATCTCCTGCGGTGAGTTCGGACGCGAGTGACGCGAGCGTCCGGTCGAGCCCCGCCTCCTCGTCGTGCGCCGGGATCAGAACTACACACGTGACCCGCTCCGGCGGGGGCGCGGTCGGGCTCAGCCGGCGGGCGCTGGCGATGAGGCACTCCACGGACAGGACGAGAAGCGGGACGGCGACCAAGGTTGCCACGGCCCACGCACAGGCGTCGAGCCAGTTCATCGCGTCCCCCCATCGGCAGCGAGTTTCAATTCCGGCCGAACGGGGCCGCCCGTTGGTGCGGCCGACGCCCGGAACAAGGCGGCGAGCACCGCGGCTTCGCGCCCGGCGTCGTGGCGGGCGCGAACGACCTCCGCGCCTGCCGCCCCCATGTCCGCCAGTTCGTCCGGGGTCGCGGCGAGGGCGTCGGCGAGGGCGTCGGCGAGGGCCCCCGCGTCCCCGGCCGAGACGAGCCACCCGCTCACGCCGTCGCGGACCAGTTCGGGTACGCCCGCGATGTACGTGGTCACCACCGGCCGCCCGAGGGCGAGCGCCTCCATCAGCACCACCGGCAGGCCCTCGGCGAAGCTCGGCAGCACGACGACCCGCGCCGCCGCCATCTCGGCCCGCACCGCGTCGTTGCTCAGCCACCCGGTGATCCGCACCCGGTCGGCCAGGTCGTGCGCGTTGATTGCCGCCTCGATGAGGCCGCGCATCGGCCCGTCCCCGGCGAGTACCAGTTCGAAGTCGTGCCCGGCGGCCGCGAGCCGCCCGGCGGCGGCGACGAGCAGCAGTTGCCCCTTCTGTTCGGCCAGTCGGCCGACGCACACCAGCCGCGCGGCGGCCGGGACCGGGGCCGGGCCGGCGTCGAGAAACGCGGCGTCCACCCCGCACCGCACCACCCGCACCTTGCCCCAGTCGGTCGGACGCGCCCAACGGTAGAGCTGGCTGCGGCCGAACGAGCTGATCGCCACGACGAACGCCGCCCCGGCGACCTTCGTGCCGAGCGACAGCGCGTCCGGCCGGTCGAACTCCTCCGGGCCGTGGACGGTGAAGCTGTATGGCGGGCCGCCGAGCAGCCGGGAGAGGAGCGCGACCGCCGCCGGGTTCGTGCCGAAGTGGGCGTGCAGGTGGGTCGCGCCGCACTCGCGCAGCCACCGCACCAGCAGGCACGCTTCGGCGAGGTAGGCGAGGTGGCGGAGCCGCTTCCCGGCTGCGCCGCCCATCCGCCACGCCGCGGCGAACGACCGCGCCCACCGGACCGGGTTGCGGAACAGCGCTGCCGCGGCAGCGAGCAAGATTTGCCCCTTACCCGCGGCGAGGAGGCTGCGCGTCCGGTCGCGCTCGGCGCGGTCGGCGGGGTCCACTATCTCGCCGGCCGAGCGGACGGCGAACCGACGCACCTCCACCCCGGCCGCCTCGACCCCGGCGATCTCGCGGCGGATGAAGCTGTGGCTGACGTGCGGATACTGGTTCACGAGGTAGGCGACGATCATGCGGCGTCCGGGGTGTGAGGGGCGGGACGGTCAGGCGGACCACTCGGTAGCGGCCCGGCGGACGCCCTCGGCCAAGAGCGCGTCCCGGTCCGACACGGGCGACCAGCCGAGCAGCCGGCAGGCCTTCGAGCAGTCGTAGCGGGCGCGGTAGGTGCGGCTCGTCCAGTCGCGGAGGCTCGGCGGGCGACGCTCCGGGTGGCGGAGCAGCACCTTCGCCATCCACTTGAACGCGTCCCCGGCGTAAAACCGCCACGGCGGGGTCGGCCGGGCGTCGATCCACGTCCGCGTGGCGTCGGACAGGGCGGCCAGGTAGTCGCGGGCGGTCGCGCCGGAGTCGGCGGCGAGGTTGAACGCCTCCCCGTCGATGCCGCCGACGTCGAGGCACCGAACGAGCGCGTCGGCCACGTCGTCGGCCAGTACGAGCGGCAGGGGGTTGGTGCCGTCGCCCCACAGCCGGCAGGCGTGTGGGGCCGACCAGAACCCGACACCCCAGTGGTGCGGGTCGCCGCCGGGCCCGATGACCACCGCCGGCCGGGCGACGACTACCGGCAGTCCGCGGTCGCGGTGCAGCGCGAGCAGCTCGCCCTCGGCCGCCGCCTTCGCCCGCGCGTACAGGTTGCGGCGGCCGATCTTCGGGTCGAGCGGGGTATCCTCTGTAATGACCTCGGCGCGACCGCTGTAGTAGCTGTCCGTGGTCCCGGTGTAGACGAGCCGTTTCACTCCGGCCGCCAGGCACGCCTCTGCTACCGACCTCGTCACGCCGATGTCGTCCCGGAGATAATCATCCCAGGTGCGGGCGTGCGGGCGGGCGAGGTGGACGACGGTCGGCACGCCGTCGAGGGCACAGGCGAGGTCGAGCGACCGGGCGAGGTCGCCGCGACACACTTCCACGCCCGCCCGCAGGTCGTCGGGGACGGAGGCCGGGTCGCGGGCGAGGACGCGCACCCGCCGACCCGCGCCGACCAGCCGGCGGACGAGCGCCCGGCCGATGAACCCGGTGCCGCCCAGTACGAGAACCTCCGGCCGCGAGGTTTGGGCCGCGACCGGCTGCGCGGGGAGCGGGGCGGCCGCGCCCGGGTCGAGTCCGGCGGCGCGGGCGACGTCGAGACAGGTCCGCACCACCGCGGCCCCGAACTTGGCCGAGAGTCGCGGGTCGGTGGGGGTGGCGTAGAACGCCCGGACGGCCGCGGCGATGCTGGCACCGAACAGGTTCCCGTCGCGAACCAGCCCGGCCTTCGACAGGACGTAGCGTGCGAGCGTCCCGCGGGCCTGGCGCGTCGCGGCGCGGGCGGCGCGGGTCGTTCGGCGGTAGCGGTCGAAGTCGGGCGGCAGGTGCGTTGGGCGGTCGAGCAGGTACGTGCCGGCCTCGAAGTCCACCACCGCGGTGCCGGCCGACCCGCGGACCTCCACGCGGTGCTCGGTCACCCCCGGCCCGAACGCCATCCGCACGTCGACGCGGGTGTGGCCGTGGTCGGTGCGGACCACCCAGCGGCGGAAGAACTCCGCCCCGCCGGGTAGCCGGACGGGGTCGAGCGCTTCCGCCCGGACGCGGTTCGGCGGCCCGGCGAGGTCGAGGACGTGCGCGGCGAGGTGCGGGCCGACTTCGAGGAGGATGTTGGCCGGGTTGCGGAACACCCACCCCCCAAACGGCCCACCGCGGAGCGGACCGAACTCCTTCGCCCATAGCACCGTGATGTGCTCGACACGGCCGATCCGGCCGGCGGCGAGGTCGGCCTTCAGCCGCTCGTACGGCGGGGCGAAGAGGAAGTTATGCCCGACCGCGAGCCGTCCGCCGGCGGACGCCAGTTCGTCTGCCTCGGCGGCGGTGACGCACAGCGGCTTTTCGAGGTACGCGGGCACGCCGGCGGCGAGCAGTGCGTGTGCCGCAGCGGCGTGGGCCGTCGGTGGGAGGAGAACGTGGACTGCATCGAGACCGCCGGCCGCGAGCATCTCGTCGAGGGCCGCGTGGGCACGTTCGGCCCCGCATCGGGCGGCGAGCGCGGCGGCCCGATCGCGGCTCTGGTCGCACACCGCGACCACCCGCGCCCCGGGCACCGACCCCAGCGCGCGGGCGTGCCAGTCGGCGATGTAGCCGGCCCCGAGCAGGCCGACGCGGATCGCGGGCGGCGTCACGCGGCCCCCTTGTACTCGATGATGCGGGGCGGCGTCCGGCGGAGGCGGCCGACGTAGTACTTCAGCACGCCGACCGCCTGCGGCACCTTCGCGAGCACGCAGTTGGCCGCGTAGGCGAGGGCGCCGCGGCGGGGGACGCGGCGGCGCAGTTGCCGGTAGGTGCGGAGGAACTGGAGCGGGTACAGGGCGAACAGGCCGAGGCTCAGCCCGGCGGTCGGCCACGCCAGCGCGACGGCCGCGGCCGGGGTCGCGAACCCCCACACGACGGCGCGGCGGCGCTCCCGGACGAAGTGGCGCTCCGGGCCGCGGCCGTGGAGCGCGGCCCCGTGGGCGTACGCGAACCCGCACCGCACCGCCCGCCGCCACCACTGCCCGGCCCGGGTCATGGCCGCGTCGTGCGTGGCCATGTCGGCGTCCACGCGGACGATCGTCCACCCGTCCCGCCGCAGTCGGAGACACAACTCGTCGTCCTCGGCCGCGATCACGCCGGGGTCGTACCCGCCGACCGCGGCCACCGCCGCCGCCCGCATCAGGGCGTTCCCGCCGCACGCCTTCACCTCGCCGGCCGGGCCGGACCACTCGATCTCGCACAGCCGGTTGTAGACGGACACCTCCGGGTGCCGCTCCCGCGTCCGGCCGAACACCGCCGCGGTCCCGGGCCGGCGGTCGAGTTCCGCGGCCGCCCGCTCCAGCCACCCCGGGCTGACCTCACAGTCGCCGTCAAGAAACTGGACGAACTCGACGTCGGGGTGAAGCTCCCGCAGCCGGTCGAACCCGGCGTTCCGGGCGCGGGCCGCGGTGAACGGGACCGACAGGTCGAGTTCCACCACCTCCGCCCCGGCGGCGCGGGCGGCGGCGACGCTGCCGTCGGTCGAGCCGGAATCGACGTACACAACGGCCGGACACCCGGCCAGCGACCGGAGGCACCGCCGTAAGCGGGTACCCTCGTTGCGGCCGATGGCTACCACACCGATGCGGGACATAGCCGCCTCATAAGGAAAATGAACGGGACACGGGCGGTGTGGGTACGCAAACCCGGTGCCCCGCGGCCGGGCGGGTGGGTCGGGAAGGACGGCAATCACCGCCCCCCGCGGGGGCGCGGACGCGGCTCGCCCTCGCCTGGGGCGTGACCCGCGTCGGAGCTTCCGCCTCACCGCGGACGCGCCACCGAGTCTTCGCAGGGGCGTCTTCAGGCTCATCGGTCGCCGGTCGTAGCGCGACGAGCCCCCCGGCCAGCAGGAGGAACACCGGGTTGACCATCGCGTTCATCAGGCAGTCGACGGAGAACAGCCCCAGGATGACCGCGGTAATGCCGACCGCTGCCGCCCGCGAGTCGGGACCGCCCGGCGGCCGGCGGCTTGCGAGTGCCACGGCTGGCGGGAGGAGCAACACGAACCCGAGCGTCACCAGACCCAAAAGTCCGCGCTCGCCGAGCGCAATGACCCACAGGCCGTCGGCCACGGTGAGCACCTTGCCGTACGGATCGACCACATGCCACCGGCCCCACCCGCCCCAGCCGACGAGCGGCCGCTCGAGCGCTCGGTCGACGAGCACCTCCTCGTTCCGGAGGCGGAAGTCGAGGGAGTCGGCCCGCTCCGGGCCGACGGCGGCGGCGACGAGGTCGACGGACTCCCGCGGGTTCCACTCCCCGCTCGTTCGGGCGGCTACATAAACCGGGGCGACGCACAACAGCAGCGCTAGAGGACCGCGCGTCCGCAGGAGCCACCCGGCGGCGAGGACCGCCAGCCCGATCACGCCCAGAGCGAGCGCCCCCGTGGACTTGCACAGGAACGCCGTGCTGCCGAGCGCCGCCGCCACCCACAAACCGCTTATCCGGCGGCCGCGCCACAGCGGGTGCGGGGCCGTGCGGAGCGGGCCGGCCGCCCACAGGCACCCGGCCGCCAGCGTCGCCGCCACCATCCAGAACCCGACCGCGATCCCGTGCTGCATGAACACGATCGGCCGGAACCCGCCGAACCGCATGCTCTGGAGGAACTCGTGCTGGTGGAACCCGTACACCCACCGGTGCATTTGCGGGCTAAGGGCCATTTCGACCAGGCAGAACGGGACGTAGGCAACCGCCCCGCCGACCACACACAGCAGGAGTTCGGTCAGCTTCCCGCGGTCGGTAACGTACAGCCGGCCGAGGCAGTATGGGGCGCCCCACGTCAGCACCACGTCCACGGCCCGAACCAGGCCGTCGTACAGGTCGGACCGGTCCAGCCACGAGACGGCGGCCTGCACCCCGTCGGCGGCGAGCGGGACCGACCGGGCCACCGGGTCGGCGTAGAACACGGCGTTGGCGACCGAGGAGACGACCGGCCCGGCGCACCACGCCAGCACCGGCAGGTCGAACCACCGCGGCCGCCCCGCGAGCCACCGGCGGCGGTCGTACAGGAGCGACCCGACCAGCAGGCCCAGGGCGAGCGCGTTCGGCTTGGTCAACTTGACACCCGCGACGCTCAGCGGCGGGGGGACGCCCTCGATGGCGTCCGCGGCGCCGAACTCGGGCAGGAACAGCACCCCGACGACGTACACTCCGCACACCGTTCGGTGTCCGGGGTAGCGGCGCATCAGGAGGACGCCCGCCACGACGGCGGCCAGCAGGGCGGCGTGTGCGAGTGCGGTCACGGTTCGACTCCCCCCGGGGTGGGGCGCAGGAACAGTCGGCGGAGCGGACGCCCGAGTCGGCCCGGCGCAACCCACACCACGCCGACGGCCGTCCAGAACACGGTGAGGGCGACCGCCCCGAGGAGCGGCACCGCGACCCGCCCGCCGGAGCCGCCCGCCCGCTCCGCGCACAGGTAGGCCCCGACTACCACCAGTGCCGCGGCGGTGAGGGCGGCGTCCTGCGGAAAGGCGCTCGGCCCGACGCGGGACAGGTAGGCGGTCACGACGGCGTATCGCACCGCCTCGCCGGCCGCGACCCCGAGGACGAACCCGGGCAGCCCGGCGGCTTCGTATCCGACGAGCATGAACGCAGGCAGGCACGCGAGCCGTACCCCCTGGGCGACGGCCAGCGCGCGGGTGTCGTCGAGGGCGAGCAGGGTCATCTCGCCGGCCGTCAGGAGGGCGGTGAACCACGCCCCGACCGCCAGGAGGCGGATGAGGTCGGCGGCCCCGGCGTAGCGGTCGTCGTACACCGCGGCGACGAACGCCGGGCCGACGCACGCGGCCCCGGTGATCAGCAGCCCGGCCGCGATCGCCAGCCCGCGGTGCGCCGCCCGGAACGCCGGTGGAAGCCCGCCGTCCCTGGCCGCGCGGCTCAGAAGTGGGAAAACCAAATGGCCCCCGACGGCCGCGAGCACCCCCACCGGGAGGGCCACGATGACCGCCGCGATGTGGTACACCCCAAGCACTTCGAGCGACATCTTCCCGACGACCAGCCGGTCCGCCTGCGCGGCCAGGAACGTGAGGGTGCTGCTCACGAACACCCACCCGCCGAAGCGGAGCAGCGCCCGGCCGGCTACCGGTTCCCACATCAGTCGGGGCGGCGCGACAGCGCGCAGGGTGAAACTCAGGGCCACCCCGCCGGCCGCGGTCAGCACCGACCCGAGGGCGATTGCGGCGAGTTCCAGGGTGCGGCCGTCCGGTCCCGGCCACCGGCGGTGGATCGCCCACACCGCGGCGACGACCGCCGCAAACGTCACCGCGTACACCCCCACCTCGCGGACGACCAGCGGGCTGCGGATCACGGCGCGGCCGTACGTCATCAGCGCCGTAGATGAGAACCCGGTGACGAACGCCCCGAACCCGGTGAGCGGGATGAGCCACAGCAGCGCCGGCTCGCCGTAGAGGGCTGCCATCGGCCACGCCAGAATGAGCGAGCCGACCCACAGGGCCGCGCCGCGGCCCACCTGCGCCGTCCACGCGGTGTTCAGGAACGTCGGGTCGTCGCCCCGCGGGTGCCGGATCACGCACTGCCGGATGCCCAGGTCGGAGAACATCTGAAGTCCCTGGACGAGCAGGTTCACCAGAGCCATCACCCCGAACACGTCCGGGGCGACGAGCCGGGCGAGCGCGACGTTGAACGCGAACCGCAGGAGCTGCGTCGCCGCGAACCCCCCGACCGTCCACGCCGCGCCGCCGGCCGCGCGCGGGGCGGTCATCGGGCCACCTCCGGCGCCGGCCGCGGGTGGCGGGTGAGCAGGTTGTACCGGACGAAATCGGCCAGCAGGTGCGGCGGGTCCGGGTCCGGCTTCCGCTGGAGCCGCCGGCGGACGCGCCACGACAGGCGGCCCAGCGCCCACACGACGTCCGCGGCGAGCGTGCGGAGCCGGCCGTGGTGCTTGAGGAAATACCTTCGCCGCGCGGCCAGCCAATATGTGGGTACCCGCTTCGTCGGCCGCGGCGCGTTCATCCCGGTCGCCTGCCCGACGAGGTGGACGACCCGGCTCTCCGGTACGTGCCAGCACTCCCACCCGGCGGCGCGGGCGCGGCGGCACAGGTCCACCTCCTCGAAGTAGAGGAAGAATCCCTCGTCCAGCAGACCGGTCTGCGCCAGCACCGCGCGGCGGATCAGCAGGCTCGCCCCGCACACCCAGTCGGCCGGGTGGGCATCCGGCCGCGGCGGCGGCGCGACCACCGCCCGCGCGAGTAGCCGGCTGACCGCCCCGAGCCGCAGCCCGTTCTCGAACTCGCCCGCCACGCTCGGGAAGCGGAAGGCCGCGCGGTGCGGGGTGCCGTCCGGGTCTTCCAGCCGACTGCCAGCGATCCCGGTCGCCGGGTACGCGTCGAGGAAGTCGATCAGCCGGCCGACCGCGCCGGGGCGGACGACCGTGTCCGGGTTAAGCAGCAGCACGAACTCCGGGGGCGCCGGGGCGGCGAGGAGCAAACGTAGGGCGGCGTTGTTACCGGCGGCGAACCCGCCGTTGCGCCCGGCGTCGATCACCTCGACCCAGTCGTCCCACGCGTGTTCCGCCACCGCCGTACGGAGCCGTCCGGACGAGCCGTCCGGCGACGCGTTGTCCACGACCAGAACGGTCAGACCCAACGCGTCGGCCTCGGGCCGGAGCGACCGCAGGCAATCGACCACGAGCGCGGCCGTGTTGTAGTTGACGATCACCACGGCCGCCCGCCCCGTGCGGGGGCCGGTCCGCGATGTGCTGAAGTCCGGCCCGCGGTTCGTCTCGCACGTGTCCGTCCCGAGGTCATCATCCATGTCCGTTTCGCCTCACTCGGTTCCGCAACCTGTGGTCGAAGTCTGGGGGCTTCCGCTCGCGCCGCTCACCTTCGCCCAGGTGCTCGACGCGGTCGATGAGCTGATCGCGGCGCGGAAGCCGTCGGTCGTCGTCACGGCCAACCTCAACTACGCGATGCTCGCCGCCGACGACGCGGAACTCGCCCGCGTCACCCGGGCGGCCGCCTTGGTGGTGGCCGACGGCTGGCCGCTGGTGTGGGCGGCCCGGCGGGCGGGGACGCCGCTGCCCGAGCGGGTCGCCGGCTCCGACCTGCTCCCGGCCCTCTGCGGCCGGGCGGCGGCCCGCGGCCACCGCGTGTTCCTCCTCGGCGGCGCACCCGGCGTCGCCGACGCCGCCGGGCAGGTGCTCGCGACCCACTTCCCCGGGCTGCAACTGGTCGGCACCGAGTCGCCGCCGTTCGGACGACCCTCCCCGGAGGGTACTGCGGCGTTGCTCGGCCGGATCCGGGCGGCCGCCCCGGACCTGCTGTTCGTCGCGCTCGGCCAGCCGAAGGGCGAGCTGTGGCTCGACGCCCACCTGTGCGGCCTCGGCGTCCCCGTCGGCATCCAGGTCGGCGCGGCGTTCGACATGCTAACGGGCCGGGTGTGCCGGGCCCCCGACTGGGTCCAGCGCCGCCGCCTCGAGTGGGCGTGGCGGATTGCCACCGAACCCCGCCGGCTGGGGCCGCGTTACGCCCGGAACGTCGCCTTCCTCGCCCGCAAACTCCTGAGCCGACCGCCCGGTCGGTAGCTCCTCGTCGGCGAACGGCAGGTCGTCCGGGTTGCGGGGGAGCACGAGCGCCCCCGCCCACGGGACGCCGGCCGCGCGGATCGCGTCGACGGCACAGGCCGCCGCCGGCGACTCGCCCTCCCCGCGGCGGACGGCGACCACCGCGCCGTCGGCGTACCCCGCCAGAATCTCCGCCCCGAGCGACGTGTCGAGCGGCGGGCAGAGGATCAGCACCCGGTCGTACCGCTCGGACAACTGGACCAGCAGCCGGCGCATCGCGTCGGACGCGAGCAGGTCGGCGTCGGGGAACGGGTCGCCGGCCGGCAGGTACCACACCCCGCCGGTTTCCGACTCTTGGACGTGCGGCGGCTCGTCCGGCTGGTGGCGGAGGTAGCGGGACAGGCACCGGGGGCGCGTCGTAAGCCCGGCCCCTGACCCGGCGGCCGGGCGCGCGTTCGACCGGCGCGGCTGGTGAACGCGAGCGTCGAGGATGAGCACCGCCTCTCCGGTCAGCGCGAGGTAGCGGGCGAGGTGCCGGGCGACGTCGTCACACCCCGCCGTCTCGCCGGCCGGGGCAATCAGAATCAGCCCGCCCGACGCCCGAACGGGGTCGCGGAGGGCCAGAGCCAGCCGCCGCCCTTCCAGCACCTCCTCGGCGGCGGCGCGGTCGCCGTCCCGGGCCACGGCGAGCACCGGCAGGCCGTAGGTCGGGACCACATCCGGCCGCGGGCGGGCGTACCACGCGAGGCCGACCACCCCGAACAGGTAAACGGCGACCAGCCCGCCGAACGTCAACACGGCCAGGCTCTTCCGGTTGGACCCGGCCGGTTGCGTGCCGGCGGCTGCCGAGTGTGCCGCCGCAAACTCGGTCACACCGCCGGCGCGCAGCCGCTCCAGGCCGGCGACCCGGGCGGCGGCCGCTTGGCACTCGGCCTCGGCCTGCTCCACTCGCTTCGCCGCCTCCTGCTCGAGACCGATCAGCCCGCCGACGCGCGACAGCTCGCGTCCGTTGTCGGCGAGGACGCGCGCCAGCGCGGCGGCCTTCTGCTCCAGCGGCTCCTTCTCAATCGCCAGCGCGACCAGCGCGATTCGGGCGTATTTGCCGGGCAGTTCCGCCGACTCCTTCTGCGCGGCGGCGAGGGCGTCCGCAGTGTTCCGCTGCCGAACGGACAACAGCTTCAGCTCGCCGGTGATCTTGGCGTGTTCCGCCGGGGACGCGGTCCCGGCCTCGACCAGCTTCTGCTGAACGACCAGCTCCTTCTTCTTGGCCTCACTTTCGGCCTCGATCTCGGCAAGCCGGTCCTGGTACTCGCGGATGGTACCGGCCAGGGCCGTCCTCCGCTCCCGGTACGCGGCGTCGTCCTCGGGCGGGGCGTCGGCCTTCTCCTGGGCGCGGAGCCGGGCGGTCTCCCGCTCGATCGCGGCGAGCCGCTCGCGCGCGGCGTTCAGGTCGGCGGTGAGGGCGGCGGAGGCGGTCGTGAGCCGCTGTGCCTCCGCGACCAGTTGCGGCCCGGTCGCCCCACCGGGGAGGGCGGCGTACGCGGCCCGGGCCGCCTCCGCCCGCCGCAGGTGCCCGGCTCGCTCGGCCTGCAGCAACCCGGTCGATTCGTCAACCTTGCGCCGCCGGAACTCCGCCATGTCCTGCACGTACAACTCGACCAGCCGGTCGACGATCGCCCGCCCGGCGTGCGGGTCCGGCCACTCGAGCGACAGCCGCACGGCGTCGACGTTCGGCTGCTGGTTGACCTTGAGCGACCGGTCGAGGACGCGCCCGGTGGTCGGGAGTCCGAGGTCCGCGACGACCCGCTCCAACCGCTGCGGCGACTTGATCAGGCTGATCATGGTCTGCGGGCTGGGGGGCGTGTAGTCGCCTCGGCCCGCGTCCCCGATCGGCAGCGGGGTGTATACAACGGTCCCCTCCACGAGCCACAACTTCTGTCCGTACATCGCGGCGACCCCGGCCGCTGCGACCGCCGACACCATAAGACAGGCGAGGGTGAGACGCCACCGTTTGATGGGGGCGAGCAGCGGTTCCGGAAGCCGCTGCCCGGCATCCGGTAGGTCGGATGCAGGCCGGTTGATGAGCGCGTTCATATGTACCCACGAGGCGGGTGGCGGGGCCACGGCGTGGCGGCGAGCGGGGCCGAACGTACGCACACCCGGTGCCCATCTCCGGGCGAAACGTGTTATTCGTCCCCATCACCTCCGGCTAATCTAAATCGGTTGGAAATGCGATATAGTATTGAAATCGCATGTGCAATTGAATGGATAATGTGCCTTCAACTTCACAACATCAAGAAATCTACTGCCCAAGTTGAATCGCGGCGCTCGACGTGTGTCGTTTCTCGATCCCGGGCTGTCGGGACATGAGCTTGCGCCGTCGGAAGACTGCCGGCCCGCGCGTCGGGATAAATTGATGAACCGCCGGGGTATCGGGAAATCGGCCTCAATAAATTCGCAATAACATACTTCATGATGAACTGAACATTTTGCCGTCGCGCCAGTAAGGCCTTTCAGCCGGCTTCATCCATACCTCTCGCTTTTTAAGCGTTTCTGTGTGCCCGCTCGTCTGCGAACAAGCGGGGGCGCTCGCGGCGTGGCCCCCGGCCCGTGTCGGTCGCAGAGTCGGGACTTGCGAATGGCCGGTCGAAGCGGTCGCCGGTTTGCGTACACGTCGATCATGTCAACCCCGAACGACGAAACCGTTGCCGACGCCCGCGCCACCGGCTCGGCCGCCGCCTGTGACGGCACCCGAGAGGCGTCGGCGCTGCGGGTGCTGGTGGTCCGCTGCCCCGGCCCCCGCTTCTGCGGCGGTGTGGCCGCCCGGTTCGCCCGCCACGCCTCCCACCTGTGCCGGCCCGAGCCGCGCCTCGTCCTCGACTTCGGCGACGTGCGGGCGATCGACGCGGCCGGCGTCCTGGCCGTCGCCGGGCTGGCCCGGGCGTGCCAGGTCCGCGGCGGCGCGCTCAGCCTTTGTAACGCCTCTCCCGCGGTCCGCGCGCTGCTCGCGTCGGTCGGACTCCACAACCACGCCGACATCCTCCACACCCACGTGTACGCCGCGGTCTGACCGCGACGAACCCCTCTCCCGCCCTTGCCCTAACCCAACCCCGTTAACGGTGATCGCGCATGCTCGTTTCCGCCCCGCCCGCCCTCGCCCCGCCCGCGCTCTTCCCGATCCGTGTCGCCGAGGGCCTGACACTTTACATGCCCGGGGGGGGGCCGCTGGTCCGCTTCCGCCCGGCCCGTGCCTGGCTCAAGCGGGCTGTGTGGACCGCGACCACCCGGTCGGCCGCGCGGCTGAAGCGGGCCGTCGACGTGTGCGCGGCCGCCGTGCTGCTCGTCGCGCTAGGCCCGCTCCTCCTGCTCGTCGCGCTCGCCGTCCGCCTCCAAGATGGCGGGCCGGCGCTCTTCTGGCAGGTCCGGGTCGGCCGGCACGGGCGGCCGTTCTGGTTCCCCAAGTTCCGCTCCATGCGCGCGGACGCCGAGCGGCTCAAGGCGGAACTGCTGGCCCGCAACGACCACGGCGACGGCGTGACGTTCAAGATGAAGCGCGACCCGCGGGTCACCTGGGTCGGGCGGGTCATTCGCAAGCTGAGCGTCGACGAACTCCCACAGCTGTGGTGCGTCCTGCGGGGCGAAATGTCGCTCGTCGGCCCGCGGCCTCCGGTCCCGCAGGAGGTGGTCCGCTACACCCCCGCGCAGCGCCGCCGGCTCGACGTCGTCCCCGGGCTCACCTGCCTCTGGCAGGTCAGCGGCCGCGGCGACCTGCCGTTCCCCCGCCAGGTGGAACTGGACATCCAGTACATCGAATCGCAGTCGCTGTGGACCGACGTCCGCATCCTGCTCATGACCGTCCCGGCCGTGCTGTTCGGCCGCGGCGCGTACTGACGCCCCTTCGCCCGCAGGACGCAAACGATGAAGGCCATCCTGATCATTCCCGGGGGGCGGGCCTCCCCGGCACCGGGCACCCCGTGCCTGTCGCTGTTCCCGCTCCTCGACCGCCCGTTCGTCCAGCGGGTGATCGAGGCGCTGACCGGGCGGGGGGTGACCGATGTCCACGTCGTCCTCGGCCATGCGGCGGAGGCGGTCGAGGCGGCACTCGGCGACGGCCGCCGCTGGGGGTGCGCGATCGCGTACCACCTGATCGGCGACCCTGATCGCGCCGAGCGGGCGGTCGCGGCGGTCGCCCGCGCGGCTGGCGGGCGCGTGGTGATCGGCCGCGCGGATTGTCTGCCGGCGCTCCCGCCCGGATTGCCGGCAGCCGGCCCCGGGGTGCTGTTCGGCCGGCCCGGCGCGTGGAGCGGGTGGGCAGTGGCGGATGCGGCAGACCTGGCCGACGTCGGCGGCGGCGGCCCGGACGCGGTGGCCCGCTGTCTCACCGACCGTGGGGCGCGCTGGACGCCGTGCGGCAAGACGCTCGAGCTGCGCTCGATCGCAGACGTGCCCGCCGCGCAGCGGGCGCTCCTGCGCGGCGAGGTCGAAAACGCCCTCGTCGCCGCGACCGAGGTCCGGCCGGGCGTCTGGGTCGCCCGCGGCGCGCGGGTCGCCCCCACCGCCGTCCTGGACCCGCCGGTGTTCGTCGGCGAGAACACGGCGGTCGGCCCGCGGGCCCGGGTCGGGCCGTACGCGGTGATCGGCCCGGGGTGCATGCTCGACCACGACTCCGCCGTCCGCGACGCGACCGTCTGCCCGGACACGTACATCGGCGGCGGGGTCGCGCTCGACGGGGTGATCGCCGACGGCCCGGTGCTGATCCACCCGGGCGGGCAAACGGCCACCACGGTCGATTACTGCCTGCTCGCCCGCGTCGGGATTACGCTGCCGCTGGCAGCGGTGCCGGGGCGACTCCTGGCGACGGCCGGATTCCTGCTCGCGGTACCTGCCGTGGCCGCGGCCGCCGCGTGGCTGTGGCTTACTCGCCCGGGGCCGGTGTTCTGGCGGCGGGCGTTCGCACGCGCACCGTCGTCCGACGGCCGGCGGACGATCGGGGCGGTCTACACGCTCGCCCCGCCCGGGCCGCGAGAGGCCGAATTCGGGTGGGTGATCCCCGCCAGCGTACGCGGGCTGGTGCTCGAACTGCTTCCGGCCCTGGGCGGGGTGTCGCTCGGGAGCCTGCGGTTGGTGGGCCTTCCGCCGCGCGGCGAGCAACCGCAGGGGCGCGCCGGGTGCCTCGCGGCACTCCGCAGCCCGCCCGGGCTTGTTACCGAGGCGGCGCTTTGCCCGCCGGAAACGGCGGACGACGCTCTGCTCGTCGACGCGTACCAGGCGCACACGTCCGGGGCCGTTGCAAACCTCAAACGCCTGGCCCGGTTCCTCGTACGCGCCGCGACCGCTTGGGGTGTGGCGACCGACACGCCCGCGGAACGCCCCGTCGCGGCTCACCCGGTTGGAAAGTGACTCGCCGGCCCGCGAGTACGGTTTCGCCACACCGCCCACCCCGAACCCTCTGGTGCCTATGACGCGAGTGCCCGCGATGACGCCTTTTGCCCCGGGGGCGGCCGGACAAGCCGGGGGAACGCGGTGTGCCGTGTTGCTCGGCCGCGGCCGGTCCGGCACCACCTGGATCGGCCAGATCCTCAACCGCTACCCCGGCTGCCACTACAAGTACGAGCCGTTCAGCGCCGGCAAGCGGGGCGGGTTCGCCCGGTGGCTGGCCGACCTCCCGGCCGGCGGCGAAGACCTCCGGCAGCGGTTCGCCGCCCTGTGCGCCGGTTGCGCGCACGACGTCGAGTACCCGCCGTTCGTCGCCAAGCGGTGCCGGCCGCAGCCGCGGGTGCTCCTGCGGCTGGCATGGCAGCTCGGGAAGGCCGTCCCGGCCGCGCGCCGCGTCTACGAGTGGTACGGCCGCCCCCGGCTCGGCCCGACCGACTGGGTGCTGATCAAACAGGTCAACTTCCCGAACGAGCGACTCGATCTCTTGGCCCGCGTGGTCGGCCCGGCCGTGATCGCCGTCCTCCGCAACCCGTACGCGAGCGTCGCCTCGGCGCTGCGGTTCTACCGCGCCAACCCGGCCGAGCCGTTCCGCACCGCCGCGACCGTCGCCCGGGTGCTGGAACTCCTGCCGTCGGTCGCCGGGTTCGGCGTGCCGCAGTACCGGCGGACTGAGTTGGAGGCGATGTCGGAGACCGAGTTCGAGGCCGTCCGGTGGCGGGTCCAGACGGAACCGCTGGCCGCCTTCGCAGAGCATTACCCCGGGGCGCTGGCACTGACGCACGAGGAGTTCGCCGCCGACCCCGAGCGGTGCGCGCGGCGGGCGTACGGGTTCCTCGGCTGGGCGTTCGACGAGGCCGTCGCGGCGTACGTCCGGGAGACGACCGCGGGCGACCGGCACCGCCGCGGGAGCACCGCCCGGCGGCAGCTCCACGGCATCCACCGCGACCCGGTCGTCGCGACGCAGCGGTGGCGGAAGGATTTGACCGACGAACAGGTGGCCGACGTCCGCCGGGCGGTCGACGGCTCGGCCCTGCTGACCCGGTGGCCGGGGTTGGCCGAGCGTGGGGCGCCGCCGGTGCCGGTGACGGCCGGGAGGGGCGCGTGAAGGGCATACTCCTCGCCGGCGGCAGCGGCACCCGGCTGTACCCGCTGACCCGGTCGGTCAGCAAGCAGTTGCTGCCGGTGTACGACAAGCCGGTCATCTACTACCCGCTGTCGGTGCTGATGCTGGCCGGCATCCGCGACGTGCTCGTCATCAGCACCCCGCGGGACACGCCGCGGATCGCCGAGCTGCTGGGCGACGGCAGCCGGCTCGGCATCCGCCTGTCGTACGAGGTGCAGCCGAAGCCCGCCGGGATCGCCGAGGCGCTGGTGATCGGGGAGGAGTTCGCGGCGGGCGAGCCGGTGTGCCTCGTCCTCGGCGACAACATTTTCTTCGCCCACGACCTGATGCCGCTCCTGGTCGAGTCCGCCCGGCTCACCGACGGGGCGCGGGTGTTCGCGTACCACGTGACCGACCCGGAGCGGTTCGGGGTGGTCGAGTTCGACCGCGACCTGCGCGCCGTCTCGCTGGAAGAAAAGCCGCGGAACCCGCGGTCGAACTGGGCCGTCACCGGGCTGTACTTCTACGACGGCCGGGCGGCCGCGGTGGCGCGGGGGCTCCGTCCGTCGGCGCGGGGCGAACTGGAGATCACCGACGTCAACCTCCACTACCTCCGGCAGGGGCGGCTGACGGTCACGCCCCTGGGCCGCGGCGTCGCGTGGCTCGACGCCGGCACGTTCGAGTCGCTCATCTCGTCGTCCCTGTTCGTGCAGACGCTGGAGCAGCGGCAGGGGCTGAAGATCGCGTGCCCGGAGGAGGTTGCGTTCGTCAAGGGGTTCATCGACGAGGGCCAGTTCGCCCGGCTGGCCGACGAGTGCGGGACCGGGGACTACGGGGCGTACCTCCGCCGCGTGCTCCGCGAGCGGCGGGCCGACGGGTCGCGTTGAGGTCATACCGGGGGGGACGCATGACGGCGGTGGAACTCGGCCTGAGCGGGCTGCTCGTGATCGAGCTGGAGGTCCACGCGGACGACCGCGGGTTCTTCGTCGAGCGGTTCCGGGCGGACCGGTTCGCGGCGCTCGGGCTGCCGGACCGGTTCGTGCAGGACAACCACTCGCGGTCCCGGCCGCGGGTGCTGCGGGGGCTGCACTACCAGCGCGGGCCGGCGCAGGGGAAGCTCGTGGGCGTGACCCGCGGGCGGGTGTGGGACGTGGCGGTCGACCTGCGGTCCGGCTCCCCGACCTTCGGCCGGCACGCGGGCGTCGAGCTGAGCGGCGAGAACGGCCGCCTGCTGTGGGTCCCGCCCGGGTTCGCGCACGGGTTCTGCGTGCTCGGCGACGAGCCGGCCGACGTGCTGTACAAGGTCGACGCCGCGTACAACCCGGCGGGCGAGGGCGGCGTCCACTGGGCCGACCGCGACCTCGCGATCCGCTGGCCGGTCGCCGACCCGCTCGTGTCGCCCCGCGACCACCGCCTCGAGAGCTTCCCGCGCTACTGCGAGCGCCCGGCGGGGTGGGAGCGAGAGAATGCCTCGTCTCCCCACCGCTCCGTCCCCGTCCGCCTCACGCACAACGATCAGGAGATCTCATGACGAGTTCCCGCCCCGCGACGCGGGCCCCGGTGTGCCCGCTGACCGGCGCGCCGATGCGGTTCTGGCTGCGGGTGCCGTGCGACTGGCGTCGGCCTGAACTCGGGACCGGGTACGATCTGTACTGGTCCGCCGCGGGCCGGTTCGGGCAACTGCACCCCCGCCCGACCGCCGACGAGATCGCCGCCTTCTACGAGGTCGATTATTACACGCACGGCGAAGCCCCGGTGCCCCCGCGCCGAAAACGGTTCCTCGAGCGGGCGCGCGAACACCTCGCGTGGCGCGTCGATTTCGGAACGGATCTGACGGCCGCCCGCCTCGGCACCCTGGTGCCCGGGCACGGCTCGCCGACGGCCGTCGAGATCGGGTGCGGCGACGGGAAGTTGCTCGCCGACCTCCGTGCGGCCGGGTGGGCTGTCGTGGGCGTCGAACCGGACCCGGCGGCCCGAAGTGTCGCTCGGGCACGCGGCTTGGAGGTGTACGACGGGACGGCCGAGACCCCGCCGGCCGCGATCCGGGACCGGACGTTCGACGCCGTCGTGATGCAGCACGTCCTCGAGCACTGCTTGGACCCGCTGGCCGCGCTCCGGTCGGCGGCGTCTCTGCTCCGCCCGGGCGGGGCGTTCGTCGTCGAAACGCCCAACAACGAGGCCGCCGGGTGCCGGACGGCCGGGCCGGCGTGGCCGTGGCTGGACGCGCCGCGGCACCTCAACTTCTTCACCGCCCACAGCCTGCGCGGGGCCTGCGCGGCGGCCGGGCTGACCGCCACGGCCACCGCGTACACCGGGTACACCCGGCAGTATCAGCCGGCGTGGCTCGAGATGGAGGAGCAGATCCGGGCGTCCTTCCGCGTCGCCGGGGCGACGCCGGACCTCGGCCGAATCGCCTGGGGGCAGTTGCTCCGAACGGCGTTCGCCGCCCCCCGCTACAAGTACGACTCGGTGAGGGTGGAGGCGCGCCGGCCTTCGGCGTCGGTCGGCCTCTTGGAGGCCGCGCCGAACGGGCCGTTCCGCACGTGAGCCGGTGCGGGCACGACAGGTTCGGACGGTGACGAGCCCATCCAAGCCTCCACCAGCGGTCTGACCCACCCGTTTCGAGTCGAAATCCAAGGAATGGGGCCGGTGGCGGACCGACGCGAGACGCGGGACACGCCCCTCGTGTGGTCGGGCGGGCCGCTCAAGCCGCCCGGCGGGTGGAGTCGCGTCCTCGGCGTGAGACTTCCGGGCCCGGCCAGGCGCGTTCGCGTCGGAGCACCGGCGTCGGACGTGGACACCGCACGGGCTGATGTGACCTTTTCCGGGTTTGGTAGAGTCCGAGTTGGCGGTGTAAACTCAGTGAATGGAGTCCGCTTCTTTCCGCCCCTACGGTCGCCGCCTCTCGATCGCGCTGGATGTAAGCCGCACGGCCGGAACGACGATCGCGGCCAAATCGCTCACCAGTCGCTCCGCTTCTGCCTCGGCCGCTTCACGGGTGGTGTGGAACACCCCGTCTCCGCCGCTTCCTTCCCGGAATACCCAGAATCCCTCCTCACGGATGGAATCCTTCATCGCTTCTGCTCTCCGCACGCGGATGGGGCGAGGATAAGTCGTTCTTTTTCCGAGCCGATGAGCCAGCGTTATCGACGGCGAACAAACCACCCGATCGCGAGCCCGACCGCGAGGGCGAGTCCCACAGCCGCGAATGGTTTCTTCAAGGCGGTCGGGATGACCGGCTTCGGCAGCGCCGCGTCGGGTTCGGGGCTGAAGCCGCCGTCGTCGGCCCACCGGTCGTGATCGGACTCCCGCTGCGCGATATCCGCTCGACGGGTCCCGGCCGCCTCGTCTGATCGCTGTCCCATCGCATCTCCCGTCGTGTTGTCAGTAACCGGATCGGCCGCGCTTGAGCCGTCGGGCGCGGGACACCGAGCCTGGCACCCCGGTGCGAACCGCTCGGCCGCTCCCCGTCGGCGACTCCGACCTGGCGCCGATTGCACCGCCGGGGCCGCGGCCGTTCCGCCGCCTCCCACTCGCCCTGCATGTAGACCGCTGAGAGGGTCTCACGGCGCGCCTGCGGCTTGCACCGACAGCGTGAAGTCGTGGGTTGATTGACCGCTCAGCACTGGATCGTTTCGACGCCGGTCACCGGCCGCCATAGGCGGTGTCCTGACGGCCGGTGAAGGCGAGGTAGCCCCACAGCACGATGACGCCGCCGGCGATCGACATCAGCCACCCCGGCCACATGCGATTGACGTCCGGGTCGTTGCTCCAAGTCGGCCACAGGGCCGCGGAGATGAGACCGCCGACGACGGCACCGACGACGCCCAGCGCGATCGTCATGATTACCCCGAGGTTCTGTCGGCCGGGGACGAGCGCCCGCGCGATCAGTCCGACGATCAACCCCGTCACTACCCAGCTCAGAAGCGAAAGCATGACATGTCCTGCTGAATGTGATAGCCGGGTGCAACCGACCCGACGGCGTAGATGTGTGGCACGTTCCGAACCGGTCGCGCGAGCCGCCGCCGGATCGCGCTAAAGCCCGACGCGGGTCGCGTTTCGCCGCGCCGACTCTGCGGAGAACCCCGACGGCGTGCGGCGCGGAACGTGCCCGGGTGAACCCGCGAATCTCGGGCGACCGGCGCCACAGTGGCGCGGCCGCGGTTCGCCGAACTGGGAGCACCTCCGTGACAGACGCTGAGAAGTTGGACGCCCCCAAGGAGGGCAAGGCGGTCACCCCGTGCTGCACCGGGTGTCGGGGAACGGGGTACAGTTACCGGCAACAAACGATCGCGAACGTCGCCGGCCTGCTCGTCTACTGCTCGTCGTGCGGCGGAATCTTCAGTTGGTCCCCGAACGTCGCCGCCGCCCCGCCCGCGCAGCCGACCCGGTCCGCGTAATGCCGGCATTCACGGCCCTACCGCGCCCCGCGTCGGGTACAATGGCGTAAAACGCTCCTCGCCGTAGACCACATCGGCCTCCTGCGCCTGGCGTCACCCGAGGGGGCCGGCCCATGATCCCGACGCACATCCTGACCGACCTGGCACCCGACGAGTGTGTCGCCGTCCTGTCGCGGGGCGGGGAGATCCACTTCCGCGTCCACCCAACGGCGGACGCCGCCGACGCCCTCCGCGCCGCCGCCGCGGCCGAAGGGGCGGAGGTGCTCGCCACCCACCTGCGCGACCACGCCGCGATCCGGGCGCTCGTCGCCGCCCAGGAGCGGGACGTCGGCGGTGAGGGGTGACGGCCGACCGTTCGACCACCTCGCCCCGGCCTTCGCCCGCGCCCGCTGCGCCCACGACGGGCGGGACGTCACGTCGTCAAACTGTGTGGTAAACGGCAGTGCGCCGCGTCGCTGCGGTCCCCGCGGTTCGCCTCCGGGCCGGGCCGACGGGGGCGCGGCTCGTATGGGAGCGGACAATGCGACTGGCGGACTTCATTGCGACCAACCTGGAACCGATCCTCGTGGAGTGGGAGGCGTTCGCGCGGACCCACGTGCCCGCCGGGGAGGCAATGGACGTGGCCGCCCTCCGCGATCACGCGGCCGAAATCCTGAAGGCCGTCGCGGCCGACCTCCGCCGCCCGCAGAGCGAGTCCGAGCGCGGGGCGAAGGCGCGGGGAGACGCCCCGCCCCGCCCGGGGGCGGCCGACACCGCGGCCGAGATGCACGGCGCGCTCCGCGCGGAGGCCGGGTTCACGTTCGGGCAGATGGTGTCCGAGTTCCGCGCCCTGCGGGCGAGCGTCGTCCGGCTGTGGCGGGCGGCCGGGGCCGGGGCGGGCGGCGCGGACTTCGAGGACGTGACGCGGTTCAACGAGGCCATCGACCAGGCGTTGGCCGAGTCCCTCACCCGCTACGCCCGCGACCTCGAGCACTCGAAGGAGATGTTCCTCGCCATCCTCGGGCACGACGTGCGGACGCCCCTCGGGGCCATCATGATGTCGGCGACCGGGCTGCTCATGCGGTCGGACCTGGCACCGGCGCACCAGGCGGTCGCGTCCCGCATTCTGAACAGCGGAGCGCGGATCAAGGGGATCGTCAACGACCTGCTCGACTTCACCCGGACGCGACTTGGGGCCGGCATCCCGCTGGCGTGCGCCGAGTTGGACCTGGCGGAGGTCGGCCGGCAGACGGTCGAGGAGGTGGCCGCGTACCACCCGGACCGCGACCTCCGGTTCGAGGCGTCGGGGCCGGCCCGCGGGTCGTGGGACGCCGCCCGCCTCGGCCAGGCGCTGTCGAACCTGGTCGGCAACGCCGTCCAGCACGGCGCGCCCGGGTCGCCCGTCTCGGTCGCCGTGCGGGGCGGGGCCGACGAGGTCGTGGTGGCGGTCCACAACCGCGGGCCGGTCATCCCGCCGGCCGAGATGCGCCACATCTTCAGCCCGCTCAAGCGGATCGCCCGGGACGCCCGGCCGCAGGACTCCGGGAGCCTGGGGCTGGGCCTGTACATCGCCAGCGAGATCGTGAAGGGGCACGGCGGGCGGATCGACGTCGAGTCGTCGGAGGCCGCTGGCACCACCTTCACCGTCCGCCTGCCGCGGCACCACCCGGCCGCGTAGCCCGCCGGGCCGCCTCACAGGCGGCGGCCGACGAGCCGCATGCAGGCGAAGCCGAGAGCGGCCGCGCACCCGACCGCGAGCCACGGGTGCCGGCGGACGTGGCCCCGCACGTCCAGCGCCCCGCGGACGTGCGCCAGAACCGACGCGGACGCGCCCCGCACGCGCGCCGTCGCGGCGCGAACCGCGTCCTGAACGCCGTGACTCGCGTCATCGACGGCGGAGGCCGCGTCCCGGACCATGCCGGTGACCTTGTCCTCCAGGGCGTGCATCTGGCCGGTCATGTGCCCCCGCGTGTCGCGCATCTGCTCCTGCGCGTCCTCGGGGGTCGGCTCGGGCGGCGGGGTCGGGTCCATGGTCGCTCCTGGTGTGGTAAAGGGCATGGGTGTTCTGTCGGTGTGAAAGCGGTCGCCTACTCGCGACGCGCCGCGGGCCGGTCGTCCGGCACGAACCGCCTGAGGAACCGCACCCCCGCGGCCACGTCGGCGAACCGCTCGGCCCCGTGCTCCCGCTCGACGACCAGATACCCCTGGTAGCCGACCGCGTCGAGGGCGGCCACATACGCCGCCCAGTCCACGTCGCCGGTGCCGACCGGCACCTCGCGCCCGCCGGTCCCGGCCGCGGTTCGGGCGTCGCGGGCATGCGCGTGGGCGACCCGACCGGCGAGCGACATGAGGCCGGCGAGCGGGTCGGCCCCGGCGAGCAGGAAGGACGCCGGGTCGAAGTCCACTTGCAGGCTGCCGGTGTCGAAGGCTTCGAGATAGCTGCGGACCGCGTCGCCGGGGTCGCCGCCGACCCGCAGGGCGAGCCGGGTGCCGGTCCGGTCGCCGAACGCCCCGAGCGCCTGTAGCGCCTCCCGCAGCGTGACCGCCCGCGACCCCTCGGAATCGCCCGGCAGCTTCGGCAGTGGGACGGTAACCACCCGGCAGTCGAGGTCGGACGCGAGCCGCATGACGCCGCGGACGTGATCGACCCGCTGCTGGGCGTCCTCGTTCGTGTCCAGCCCCGACCGCAGCGGGCAGTTGAGGGCGGACAGGCCCAGGTTGTGCGTGCGCAGCAGGTTCCCGAACGCCCGCCGCCCGGTCTCGGTGAGCCGGTCGGGGGCGAGGTCGCCGGCCGCGTCGGCCCGAACCCCGCTGACTGCCAGTTCCGACGCCGCGTGCAGCGCCCGCCGGAGCGGCAGGCCGGTGGCCTCAAGGACGATCCCGAGCTTCAAGCGGTTCATGGCCGACCCTTTCCACGAGAACTGTCGCGCCAGAAGGGCCTGCGCCACCGCTGTAGGGTAAGAGACACCGCAGGCGGGTCGTGAGAGGGGAACGCGGAAACTCCGGGTCAGGGTTCCGCCCGGGCGTCCGGTAAACGCGCATTCCGACGAAGTTCGTCGCCCGACGGCAGACCGGTTTCCGCTCGGGCGTTTCCCGGACGGCGAGGTTACGCCTTCTCCCGACCGCGGGTGGCGTCTTTCCCTGAGACTCCGCCCCTCGGTCGGCTGCGACAATAGACTCGCACAAGCCGACACGAGGTCCCGACCGTGCCCCAGACATACCGCGTCCGCTACAGCCTGAAGCCGTCCGGGCAGCACCACGGGGGTGCCGACGTGACGAGCCTCGACGTCGAGGGCGACCTCGACAGCATTCCCGGGCACTTGCCGGCCGGCGCGTACATCATGTACGTCGAAGACCTGACCGGCGGCCGAGACGTGCACTGGACGCGGTGGCCCAAGTCCTACCGCCCGGGCTTCGGCCTGTGAAGCCCGCGGCGCGCCCCCGCCCCCACACGCCCGCTCGCCGGCCCCGCCCGGTTCCGCGTGCTCGGCCGCGTCATGGAATCGCCGGACGCGGTACCGATTCCCTGACGCCCGCCGCGCGGTTGTCTTCCGCGCCACTTTGCCGACACTCCCGGCCCACTCCGACCGCGTGCCCGCCGACAATGGGGCGTGGCATCTCGTGGTCCGCGCCCCGGCCGCGGGGCCGCCGAACGGCCCCTCCCGTCGCCAGGGACGGAGAAACGATTCACGGAGTCCCGAGTCGCGGATCGTGGAGGAGACGTGCCGCGAGTTCGGCGTGCGGTACTCGGCTCACCGGACGTTCGCCGCCGGGGTCGCGTCGCACTTCCGCTGGCTGCGCGAGCTCGGCCGCCCGCAAGCCGTCCCCGCCTGACGGCCCGCTCCGCGAGCGTGTCACGAACCGACCCCCGGAGAACCCGTCGTGGTGTTCCAGATGTACGGTGTGGGAGTGGTCTTCCTCCTGGTCGCCGTCGCCGCCGCCCTGTTCGGTTTCGGCGTCGTTTCCGACGACGCCCCGCTCGTGGGGAAGGTGTGCGCCGTCTTCTTCCTGCTGGCGGCCGTCGCCGCGTTCGGCTGGGCCTGGATGAACCGGTGGCGGGACGGCGGGCTGGTGCCGCGGCGGCCGCGCGGCCCGCGCGGGCCGTCGGCGGGCGACCGCATCCGCCGGGTGCCACTCTGGGAGGCTCGATAATGCGCGGCCTGGCGATCGTCTTCCTGCTGGTGTTGCTCGCCCTCGGGGTCGTCTTCTGCGTGCAGAACGACGGTTCCGTCCACCTCACGCTCCTGGCGTGGGCCGTCGAAGCCCCGCTGTACGTCCTGGCCGCGGTCGGCTACCTGCTCGGCGCGCTCACCGGGTGGGGCGTCGCCGGGTTCGTCAAACGGTCGTGGCTCCGCGCCACCGAACAGCCGCGCCGCTGAAGGCCGCGGTCACGCCCCGCACCCCCGGAGACGAGCCGATGGAGAACGTGAAAGACGTCGCCCAGATCATCTACTTCCTGACCCTGAGCATCGCCGGGCCGATCGCCCTGATCGAGTTCCTCAAGGCGCGGAAGGCCGACCGCCGGGCGAACGAGTACAAGGTGTACGACGAGCTCAACGCCCGGTTCTTCGAGTACCAGAAGATCGCGCTGGAGTACTACGACCTCGACATCCTCGACGTGCCCAACAACGACCCGTCGCTCGCGTTCGACAAGAAGCGGAAGCAGGAGATGGTGGCGTACGGGATGCTGTTCTCGCTGCTCGAGCGCGCCTACCTGATGTTCCACCTGCAGGAGGACCAGTTCCGGACGCGGCAGTGGTCCGGGTGGGAGCACTTCCTCAACAACTTCGTCCGCCGCGAGTCGGTGCAGGCGGCGTGGCGCGTCAACCGGGCGATGTACGACACGAACTTCCAGGCGTTCATGGACGCCAAGATCGCGGACCTGCAGACACTCGCGGCGACCGCGGCCGCGGCTCTGGTCGCCGCCCCGGCGGTCGCCCCGCCGCCGCCGGCCGGCCCGCCGCCGCTCCCCCCGGCAACCGCCGCTACCCGGGCGTGATTGCGACCGGATAGCTCGTGTACAATAGTTCGAGGGGTCGCGGACGGATCCGCAGCCGCGGGAAGTTCGGCACCTCGGTGCGAGAGGAGGCGGGAGTTAATGGGCGATTCTGAGCGACCGGGCGGAACCCCGGCGGACTGGATTCCGCCCGCCCTGACCGGCATCGGCGTGGCGACCGTCGTGACCGACGGCCGCGGCGACGTGCTGTTCCTGTCGCCGGTCGCCGAGGCGCTGACCGGCTGGGGGCGGGGCGAGGCCGTCGGCCGGCCGCTCACCGACGTGTTCCGCATTGTGGGCGAGGCGGACCGCCGGCCGGCTGCCGACCCGGTGGCCGCGGCCCTCGCGACCGGACTGCCCGTCGCCCTGGCGGACCACACCGTGCTGCTGGCCCGGGACGGGACCGAGGTGCGGATCGACCACGGGGCCGACGCAGTCCGGGACGCGTCCGGGGCCGTGGTCGGGGCCGTCCTCCTGTTCTACGACGTGAGCGCCCGCCAGCGGGCCGTACAGGGGGTGGAAGACGCCAAGGCGTTCGCCGAGGCGATCGTCCAGACGGTCCGGGAGCCGCTCGTCGTGCTCGACGCCGACCTGCGGGTGCGGACCGCCAACCGGGCGTTCTACGAGACGTTCGGCGCGTCCGCCCCGGAGACCGAGGGCCGGCACCTGTTCGAACTCGGCGGGCGGCAGTGGGACATCCCCCGGCTGCGCGAGCTGCTCGAAGAGGTCTTGCCGCACAACGCCCACTTCAACGACTTTGCGGTCGAGCACGAGTTCAACGGACTGGGCCGCCGGTCGATGGTGCTCAACGCCCGCCGCATCCCGCCGTACGCCCGCCGCCCCGACCTGATCCTGCTGGCGATCGAGGACGCGACCGAGCGCCGCCGGGCGGTGGAGGCGCTGGCCGCGTCCGAGAGCCGCTACCGGCGGCTGTTCGAAACCGCCCAGGACGGCATCCTGCTGGTCGACCCGGGCACCCGGCGGGTGTTCGACGCCAACCCGTTCCTCACCGACCTGCTCGGCTACGGGCACGAAGAGCTGGTGGGGAGGGAGTTGTGGGAGATCGGCCTCTTCCGCGACATCGAGGCGAACAAGGCGGCGTTCCGGGCGCTCCAGGAGACGGGCTACATCCGGTACGAGGACCTGCCGCTGCGGACGCACGACGGCCGGGCCATCGAGGTCGAATTCGTCAGCAACGTGTACGACGTGGGCGCGACCCGCGTGATCCAGTGCAACATCCGCGACGTGACCGACCGGAAGCGGGCCGAGCACGCCCTGCGGGCGACGCACGACCAGCTCGAGGAGCGGGTGCGAGAGCGGACGGTCGAGCTGGATCAGACGAACGCCGCGCTGACGGCCGAGATCGCCCACCGCGAGCAGGCCGAGGCGTCGCGGCGGGAGCTCCAGGGCCGGCTGACGACCGCACAGGAGGACGAGCGGCGGCGGATCGCCCGCGAGCTGCACGACCAGTTGGGCCAGCACCTGACCGGCCTCGGGTTGGGGCTGAAGGTGGTCAAGGACGCCACCCCCAACCCGTCGCCGGAGTGGGCCCGGCTGCACGAGCTGCAGGCCCTGACCGAGCGGATCGGCCGCGAGGTGCATCAGCTCGCCCTGGAGCTCCGGCCCACCGCGCTGGACGACTTCGGGCTGGAGTCGGCGCTGGCGAACTACACCGACGAGTGGGGCGTGCGGGCGGGCGTCGAGGCCGACTTCCACGCCGCCGGGCTGGACGCCGGGCGCCTCCCCGCGGCGACCGAGACGGCCCTGTACCGGGTCATCCTGGAGGCGCTGACGAACGTCCTCAAGCACGCCCGCGCCCGCCGCGTGAGCGTGGTGCTCCAGGCGTCCGCGACCCAGGTGGTCGCGATCGTCGAGGACGACGGGGTCGGGTTCGACCCCGCGCCGGTGCTCGCCGGGGCGTCGGCCGAACACCGGCTCGGCGTCCTCGGGATGCGGGAGCGGGTGGCGCTGCTCGGCGGCGAACTGACGATCGACTCCGAACCGGGGCGCGGCACGACAGTGATCGCCCGCGCCCCGCTCGGCGGCACCCCCGAGGAGGCCCGCGATGGCTGAGGTGCGCGTCTTCTTGGCGGACGACCACGCCATCGTGCGCGGCGGGCTCAAGGCCCTGATCGACGCGCAGCCGGGGATGGCGGTGGTCGGCGAGGCGGCCGACGGCGAGGCGGCGTGCGCGCTGGTCGCCACCCTCCGCCCGGACGTGGTCGTCATGGACGTGTCCATGCCCGGGCTGAGCGGCTCGCTGGCGACCGAGCGGCTGCGGCGGGAGTGCCCGGCGGTGAAGGTGCTGGCCCTGACCGTTCACGAGGACAAGGGGTACATCCGGCAGTTGCTGACCGCCGGCGCGGCCGGGTACGCGCTCAAGCGGGCCGCGCCCGAGGAACTGATCCGGGCCATCCGGGTGGTGGCCGCCGGCGGCGCGTACCTCGACCCGGACGTGGCCGCGAAGGTGGTCGGCGGGTTCGTCAAGCCGCCGGCGCGCGGGGCCGCGACGGCCGGCGAACTGAGCGAGCGGGAGGAGGAGGTGGCCCGGCTGACGGCGGCCGGGCACGGCAACAAGGAGATCGCCGCCCGGCTCGACCTGAGCGTCAAGACGGTCGAGACGTACCGGGCGCGGTCCCTGGAGAAGCTGGGCCTTAAGAGCCGCGCCGAACTCGTCCGCTACGCCTTCCAGCAAGGCTGGCTCCAGGACGGCTGACCCGCCCCCCTCCTTTCCGAGGTAAGAAACGTGCGCAAGAGCTTCATCGAGCCGGGCGGCCAGGACGCGGCCACGCCCGAGGACGCGTGGCTGGACCTGGACCGGCTGGCGCGGGTGGAGATCACCTCCGAAGACCGCCGCTACCCGGTCGAGGGGGCGTTCGTGACCGGCGGCGCGCCGGGCTGGCACGCGGGCGGCCCGGGGCGGCAGACGATCCGACTGCGGTTCGACGAGCCGCAGCAGATCCGCCGCATCTGGCTCCACTTCGTGGAGGCGGCCGTCGGGCGGACGCAGGAGTTCGTTCTGCGGTGGGGGACGGCCGACGGCCAGCCGACCCGCGAGGTCGTGCGGCAGCAGTGGGTGTTCCACCCCAAGGGCTCGACACACGAGACCGAAGACTACCGGGTCGATCTGGTCGGGGTGACGGTGCTCGAGCTGACGATCAGCCCGGACGTCGCGGGCGGGGACGCGCGGGCCACGCTGGCCGAGATGCGCGTCGCGTAGTCCCGACGGCCGTCGTCCGGGAAGTTCCCACCGCGGGGCGTTTCCCGGGCGCCACGTTTACGGCCATTACGGCGGTTCGTGCCGGCATCTCCCGACCACCCCGGTCGCACACGCTGCGACAATCTCATCTCACAGCCTTACCCCGTCCGGCGAACGCGGACCGGCGCCGAAACGGGCCGGAAAGGAATCCCATGGTTCCGAAGCGGACTTACGTTCTGGTGGTCGATGACCTGGCCGACATGGCCGAGAGCACGGCGGACCTGCTGACCCTGTGGGGCTACGACGCGTCCGCCTGCACGAGCGGGGCGGCGGCCCTGGAGTGTGCCCGGGCCGGCCCTCCCGCGGCGGTGCTCCTCGACCTCGCCATGCCGCGGATGGACGGGTTCGCGTTCGCGCGGGCGTTCCGCGCCCTGGACGGGTGCGGCGACGTGCCCGTGATCGCGCTCAGCGGGTACGCGTTCCTGGCGCATTCCGACCGCGCCCGGGACGCGGGCATCGACCATTGCCTGCTGAAACCGGCCGACGCGGACCGGCTGAGGGAACTGCTCGCGGCGGCGGTCCGGCGCGTCGTGCCGCCCCGGCGCGGATCGCGGCGGACGTCGCGGGGGCTGCGGGAACTCCCGACTTCTCCGCTCTCGTGTCCGCGTCGCGATTCGCCGCCGGTCGCGGTGGCAGACGTGTTCCGCTCGGCTCATTCGGAGGTGGTGTTATGGCTCGCTGGGGACTGGGCTGGGGTTGCCTGTCGGGGGTACTCGCCGTCGTCGCGGTCGTGGTCGCGACGCGGTGGCTGGACGGTCTGACGGCGTGGGTCGGGTGGGGCCTGTTCGCCGTGTTCGCGTGGGGGGCGGCCATGTCCGTGTACGCGTTCGACCGCCCGGCCCCGTCACAACCGCCACGACGGTGAGAAACTGGGCCGGAACATACAGCGGCTTTACCCCTGACAAATCGAGGGAGCAAATGACGGTGCGAGAAATGATCCTGACCGACGCCCCGCACCTGACTCGGGCGGCCGACGTCGTCGAACTGCACCTGCTGGTTCCTTCGGACCACATCACGGCCCTGGAAGCCGCGGCCACACGGTCGCACCTGACCGTCGCCGCGCTCGTCCGACGGGTTCTGGGCGACTTCCTGCTGTCGCCCGCGGCCGTCGGGTTCGTCGGAGAGGTGGCCGGCCGGCCGACCGCCCCGCTCCTCATTCCCGGGGAGGTGCGATGATGCAGCCGAGCACCGGAAGCGACGAACAGGCGCGCGAAGCCGGCGTGCTGCCGCGTCCCCTCGGCGTCCTGGTGATCGACGACGATGCGGCCGTGCGCGCCGTCCTCGGGGTCGCGCTCGGGGCGCACGGCTTCTCCGTCCGGCTCGCCGGCGACGGCCGCGAGGGCGCGGCGGTCTACCGGGAGCACGCCGCGACCATCGACCTCGTCCTGCTCGACGTTCGCATGCCCGGCTGGGACGGCCCCCGGACGCTGGCCGCGATCCACGCCTTCGCCCCCCGCGCCCGCTGCTGCTTCATGAGCGGCGACACGGGCGAGTACACCGAACGTGACCTCCTCGCACTCGGGGCCTCGGCCGTCTTCCAGAAGCCGTTCCGGTTCGGCGAACTCATCCCGCACGTTCGCAACCTGACCGGGCGCGCCGGCGAATGAGCAGGCGGGGCGCATCACCGCGCCGGCGGAGGGCCCGCTCGCGCCAACGTGGCGAGAAGGTGGCCGGTCGCGTCGTGCGAGTGCCCGCCGGTGTGAAGCCGGGGTTCCAACCCGACCGATCGCTGCCCCCGGCAAAGCGGATTCCGTCTGATAAGCCAATCGGTTCACGAAGGCCCCTCATTTGCTACAACCCGGACGACCCGCTCGACTTGTCCTGCCGGCACGACGGCCTCGATCCCGAGGTGACCGTCGCGTCCGTCGGGGCCGGGCGGTTCGCCACGCCGGTCGGGGCCGAGGCCGGCGGCGGGAACGACTCATCGGCCCGGGAGCCTCTCATGTTCAAGTTCGCACTCGGTACCGCGGTCGCCTGCCTCGCACTGGCGACGGCCGCGGCAGAGGAGAACAAGGCTCCGACCGCCAAGTCCCTCGACGGGGCGTGGACGGTGGTGTGCTACGAGAAGGACGGGCAGCCGCAGCCCGAGGCCAAGGGGATGACGGTCAAGGCCGACGCCGGGACCATCACCTGCTCGGGCAAGGACGGGAAGGTGGCCATGACCCTGAAGGTGGCGTTCGGCCCGAACGGCACCGTGCAGGTGACCGAGGCGGGGGCCGACGCGACGGTCCCGGCGACCCCGGCCCGGGCCGGGGTGTACGTGCTCACCCAGGACTTGCTGGCGATCAGCGTCAACGAGGAGGCCGGCGCCGACCCCAAGCCGGCGGTCGAAGGCCAGGGCGGTCGGGCGCGGTGTAACGTGATCCTGAAGCGCGACGGCGCGAAGTAAAGCAACCAGGACGGAACGCCGTCGTGTGGCCCGGGTGTGACCCGGGCCACTTCTCGTTGCGCGCGCTGTCGGGCCGCAAGGTTTGTCCCGGTGGCACGCGGCGGGGCCAAGCCCTGCGACAACCTCATCGTGCGCCCGGATTAGCTCGTACAGAGTTGGTATCCGCCGCGGGCGAACTCTCACGTCGGTGAAACGGTGGGTGGGGCGGGGACGTCAGCGGCCGGGGCGTGACCCCCCGGCCGCTCTGTTCTTCGGGTGGCGTCGTACGCCCCTTCGCGGCCCGATATCGTCGGGGAAGTCACGACATGAAAGCTCGTCTCGGCTGTCGTGGGGTACGCGAGACGGGCAGCGGGCGTCGAAGTCGAGCGATCGCGCGGCGGCGAAAGACGGCGCTTCCGGGCGGTTCAGTTCTCGTCCCGCATAGTCGGGCAGCCAGCGGGGGACCGAGGCTTGGGAGCGTCCTCGAGCGAGATGGCTCCCGGCAGGTAGGACCGCGTCATTTCTCCCGCGGCGTCCGCCCGCAGCAGGCCCGGCCGGTCGTACACCGGGCAGCGGAAGGCGAACGCCTGGCCGGCGGCGATGGGGCCGGTGGTCAGGCAGAAGTTGTGCGCCTGGCCGCAGACGGGGCAGTCGCGGCGCCGGAGGAGAGAAGGCACGGGTACGTCCTGTCGGTGAGGTGTGGAAGGATCAGGGCGGGCCGACATCGGCCGGTCAGGAAGTGATCTCGCTTCCATTCCACTCTAGACGCGCGCGGGGGACGGACACGAAAGGAGTTTCGGCCGGGCGGCGGGTCAAACGGCGGTGGCGCGGTAAGGAACTCCCCGACGCAGGCACCGCCCGCCCGCCCCGCACGTCGGTGATAACGCCTCGCGCTCCACGCGGCCGCCTGACGCGGGGCCCGCGCCGCGGTCGCGTACACTCAGTACCAACACCTTCCGATCGTGTACCAGCGCGAGCCGCACCACGTTCCCGCTCCCGGGTGGGAGATGTCGGTTTGTGTCCCGTCAGGGAAGGGCCGACGTGCGCACCTACACCCTGTCCGTCCTGGTCGTAAACGACTGTCGCGACACGGCGGAGTCTTGTACCGATCTGCTCCGGCTCTACGGCCACGACGCGCGGCCCGCCGGGGGCGGGCGCGAGGCGATCGCGCTGCCCGGCGGGTGGGAGCCCGCCCCAAGTCGGCAACAAGCCGCTCCGGACTCGCGCCCCGGATGCCCGCGGTGCTGTCAGGAATACACAATAATAAATAATCCAACAATTCTTGATGTATATAATTGAGCGGTTCACCCGACGGCCCGCCACTCGGACCGCCGACACGAACCTGAGAGGTCACATCAGATGCGCAAGCTCATCATCCCCGCGGCAGCCGCCGCACTCGCGCTCGTCGCGCTCGACGCCGCCCCGGCGAAGGCCCAGTACGTCACCGGCGGCTACTACTCGCAGGGGTATCCCGGCGCGTACTCGCCATACTCCTACGGCGGGTCCCAGATCGTCATCGGCGGTGGCGGAATCAGCTCTGGGTTCTACCCCGCGTACTCGGGCTACTCGGGCTACTCGGGCTACTCGGGCTACTCCAGCTCCTCGGGCTACGGCTACCGCCCGTCCTACGGGGGTGGGTACAACTCGTACCCCGGCAGTCGGTACAGCCCTGCATACGGAGGCGGCCGCCCGGCGTACTACGGCGGCGGGTACTCCGGCTACTCGGGCGGGCGTCGCCGTTAAGAGGTGCTGACCGACCCCGAACACGTCCGAACTCGGAGGGGCGAATGCCGTCGCCCCTTCCGACAAATTGTGTCCGTGTTGCGACGGCCGCCCGAGATGCCCGTACGCCACTCGCCCCATCCAATGCCAAGCGAGCCGTCCGCACGCGGACGGGACTCGGTCGCCCGGAGAACCGATCATGATTCGCAGCACCATTCTGGCCGTCGTGTTGGGCGTCGGCGCCGGTACCACGGCGACCGCCGACGACTCGCCCTTCCCGCCCCCGCCGCCCCGCGTGCCACAGCCGGTCGGTGTGGAGGGCCGGTGGCTCATGTCCGGCGACCCGCGGCAGCCGTGCTTCATCGAGGCCGACGGCCGCGGCTTCCTGGTGCTGACCAACGAGAAGGGCGAGCAGTCCCGCGGCCGGCTGCTGCCCGGCGGCCGCGTCATGGCCGACGACTGGGGGGCGCTGATCGGCGACCTCCGCGGCGACGAGATCTTCTGGCGCAACGGCGACCGCTGGGCCCGCTGACGCGACCGACCCATGTCGGCGCGGCCGCGCGAATCCCGACGAGGACAGGACGCGTCCCCCGACGCCGAACGGATCGGCTACCGGCTACCGTGAGTTGACGTTCCCGATCCGGCCGCCCCGGTGGCGCCGCGGGACGTCTCGCCCGTCCAACTCCAACGCAAAGGAACTGAGATGAGGTTCACAGCACTCGTCACGATCCTGATGGGGGTCGCGATCGGCGGCCTGTCTGGGCTCTTCTACGCGAGCCTCGGGGGAGCAGACCGGTCGGAGGTACCGCTACTCTTCGGGGGCATGGGCGTCGCGGTCGTCCTGACGATCGCGGGGACGGCGATGTGGTTCATCGGCGGGCGGCGTCCGGCTCACGCGGTCGTCGGGTGACCGTTCCGGTCGGAACGGCATCCGGGCGGGGCTGTTCGCCGCACTGGGGAAGGAGACGGCGGTCGTTGCCCCCGCCTTCTAACCAAACGCGCTCGGCGTGAAGTCGGGCACCCGGTCGGCGGTCCTCATCATGCGGACCCCGACACGCGGCCGGCTCCCCGGGCCCGCGGTTTCGCTCAATAACCCGAGTCCGAACTCGTTTCGGAGGTGCCCCAGGCGAAAACCCTTACACCGGCATCACGCGGTTCCCCTTCGGCCGCCTCCCGCGGTCGGCGTAACGTCTCAGTAGGCGACGCGGTGACCGTCATGCCCGCACGCGGAGGGTTTGGTCGTGTTCATGTTGTTCGACGCGCGGTGCGAGAAGTGCCACAACCCGTTCAAGGCCGAGGCGGACAGCGGGTCGGTACCGGGCGGCCTCGGTCGGTACATGTGCGTGTGCCCCCGGTGCTACACCGCCGTTACCGTCTGGGGCGAGCACGGAGTCGTCACCGCGGTCACAAGTGGGTGGGCGATCCGGGCGACGGTCATCGACACCGACGCCGTCACCCCGGACCGCCCGACCTGACGGGCGTCTGGAAAATCGTGAGCGGTTAGCGGAACTGCCTCGGACTGCGGGAGTAGCAGGTCTTGACTGCCGCAGTGTTCGCGTGGGGTGCCGCCATGTCCGTGTACGCATTCGACCGCCCGGCAACGCAAACGACGCGAAGATGAGGGGGCGGGGTGATTACTGGGCGTTCGCGAGTTCGAAACCTGGCCGTGCCTGTGGGAACGTGCCCGGGGCGCCCGCCAGGTGCGGGTCAGTGTCGCGCGCCGAGCGCGAAGGGATACAACACAGCCGGTCGAGCCCGACCGCGCCAGACCGACCACACGGAGGAGCGATGAACGACACGTCCCGATCTGCGACGCCCAAAGTGGAGCGGAGCGGCAACATTACCATCATCACGTTCGTGGCCGGCGCCATTCGCGACGTGGAGAACGTCATCGCCCGCGAATTGCAAGGGCTCACGGCTGGGACGGACGTGCGCCACCTGCTGCTGGACTTCAGCAACGTCGAGTATCTCGGCAGCCTCGAGCTGGGAACCTTGATTACCCTGCACAAGCGGGCGCGGGCGGCCGGCGGGCGGCTCACCCTCTTCAACTTGTCCCCTCAATTGTTCCGCGTCTTCGCGGTCACGCGATTGGACACGCTCCTCGAGATTTGTCAGGCCGATGCGGATCACCCGCCCGTGGCTTGAAGACGGCCCGGACATGTTCAGACGCAGCGAGCGAGCAAAAGCCGATCGTGAATGCGAATGATATATATTAACAATTTATAAAATATTTAGTCCTGTCGATGTATAAAATACTTGCGTCCCGCGGCGACAACGGCCGAGCGGAGGGCATCGGGACGGAGTTCATGCTTCGGAACATCTTGACGGCGTGCGTACTGACTATCGGTTGGTCCGGGCCGCTCTGCGGGGGCGGTAACGGCGGAACCGTGTCCGTTCGAGCGCTCCGACGCGGCCTCGCACCCGAAGGTGAGGGTGTGGAACGGGGCGTTGGGCCGATGACAATGCCGCCCGTGCCGACCGAGGCGACCTGGCGCCCCGCAAAGTTGCACGATGCGACCGATGCGAAGCGCGTTGACTGACCGAACGGGACCGCGAACCACAGTCACGGTGCCGGGCGGTCACTTCGGAGAGCGGATCATGAACCGAGCGGACGCCCTCAAACTGGTCGCGACGGAGTTGGCCCACATCCCGCACTGGCCCGGTGAGCACCAAGGGATGCTGCGGGCCATCTACCACATGCTTCGGGCGAACGTCCTCGGGCAGAAAGCGTCCGGCAGCGCCGGCGACGCGCTCCTCCGCTGCTTCGCAACCATCCGGCGCGACTTCCCCGACGCCCAGTTGGATTACGACAGGGGCTTCTTCAATGTCTGAGCCGCGGGGGCGTTCGAGGGGTGGCACCGCGTGGCGGTGGTTCGCCGCGCTCGTCGGCCCGTACCGGTGCCGCACGTGTGATCGCCCGCTGCGGCGCCTCGTGCCCGGGGACTTGGCGCCGGAAGCGGTTCGGGCATACGGTCTCGCCGGAACGCTCGGCGGTCTCCTCGCCGCGGGCTATGTGTGCGGCAATTGCACCCGCCACGGGGACTGGATTCTGATCGAGTGAAGCCGCGAACCGGGCGAACGGCTCGGCTCGCGCTTCGCCCTCACTGAAGGCGAGTCATGACGAAGTTGCCGATGAACCCCTCGCCCGACGAGCCACAAGAGCGGCCGCGGCCGGCCGGTGCAATTCGCGACGGCGTCCTCGCCGCGCTGGGCGGACCGCCGGCCCTGTACCGGGTGAACGTCGTGCCGCTCTGGTCGAGCCACTACCGGGTGAACGTGCTCGTCGGCACCGACCTCACCTCCGTCGAGATCGCCCACAGCTACTTCGTAACCGCCGACGAAACCGGACGCATCCTCGCGTCGGTCCCGCCCCTCGTTCGGCTATACCCGTAGCGCGGTATCGCCCTTCTGTAACCGAAAGCGTACGGCAATGACTCTTCCCGTTCAACCGTCTCTCCGCTGGGAAATGCTGACGAAAAGCCTGGAACTGCGTGCCCGATGGCGGGCGGCCTGCGACGACATCGTCCGGCGGGCGGCCGCCGCGCCGGTGCTTCCCGCCCCGACGCCTGCCCCGATGAGTCGCACGGCCGCGGCGCTCGACGCGACCACCCCGTCGGTGTGAGCCTACGGCCCCACGCCCGACTGTGTTCCTTGTTCCCGATAGGAGGTCCGGTTTGATTCGCACGGAGTTCCCGGTCACGCGCCGTTCCGAGATCCGCAAGATCGCCTTCGTCGGCGACTACCTGCCGCGGAAGTGCGGGATCGCCACCTTCACCCACGACATGCGCGCGTCGGTGGCCGCTCGCTACCCCGACGCCGAGTGCTTCGTGGTCCCCGTCAACGACCGCCCGGAGGGGTATGACTACCCGCCGGAGGTGCGGTTCGAGATCGAAGAGCAGAACCTGGAGAGCTACATCCGGGCGGCCGACTTCCTGAACTTCGCGAACACCGACGTCGTCTGCCTCCAGCACGAATACGGCATCTTCGGCGGGACCGCCGGGAGTCACATCCTCAGTCTGTTGCGCGACCTGCGGATGCCCGTCGTCACCACCCTGCACACCGTCCTGCGCGAGCCGAACGACGACCAAAAGCGGGTGCTGGTCGAACTCATCGGCCTGTCCGCGCGCGTGGTCGTGATGACCGAACGCGCGCGGGCGTTCCTGCGCGACATCTACGACGTTCCCGATGCCAAGATCGACCTGATCGCGCACGGCATCCCGGACACGCCGTTCGTCGATCCGAACCCGTTCAAGGAGCAGTTCGGAGTCGAAGGGCGGTTGGTGGCGCTAACGTTCGGGTTACTCTCTCCAAACAAGGGCATCGAACACGTACTGCGGGCGATGCCGGAGATCATCAAAGCGTTTCCCAACTTCGTGTACATCGTGTTGGGCGCGACGCACCCGGCCCTGGTGCGCGAGCAGGGCGAGCGGTACCGGTTGAGCCTGGAGCGGCTGGCGCGGACCCTCGGCATCGACAAGCACGTCATCTTCTACAACCGGTTCGTCGAACTGAAGGAGCTGACCGAGTTCATCCGCGCCGCGGACGTGTACGTGACCCCGTACCTGAACGCGGCGCAGATTACGTCGGGCACTCTGGCGTACGCGTTCGGGTGCGGCAAGGCGGTCGTCTCGACGCCGTACTGGCACGCGGAGGAGCTGCTGGCCGACGGCCGCGGGGTGATCGTACCGTTCGCCGATTCGAAGTCGCTCGCGCAGGAGATCCGTGGGCTGCTCGGCGACGAGGAGCGGCGCGGGGCGATGTGCGCGGAGGCATACCGCCTCGGCCGCGAGATGATCTGGAAACAATCGGCCCGGCACTACATGGAGTCGTTCCAGCAGACGCGGCTGGGGCGCCAGGATCAGCCGTGCAAGCCGCTCGCGGTGCGCACGCTCGCCGAACAGCACGCCGACCTGCCGGACTGGCGGCTCGACCACCTGTCGCGTATGTCCGACGCGACCGGGATGCTTCAGCACGCGACGCACACGATCCCCAACTACGACGAGGGGTACTGCACCGACGACAACGCCCGCGCGCTGCTGCTCACGGTGCTGTTGGAGGAACTCGGGCAGAGCGGGCCGGAACTCGAGCGGCTCGCGACCCGGTACGCGGCGTTCCTCCAGGCCGCGTTCAACCCCAAGACGCAGCGGTTCCGCAACTTCCTGGGGTTCGACCGGCGGTGGCTGGAGGAGAGCGGTTCGGCCGACTCGCACGGGCGCGCGCTGTGGTCGCTGGGGACGTGCGTGGGGCGGTCGCGCCGCCCAGACCTGCCGGCGTGGGCGGCCGCGCATTTCGAGCGCGCCCTGCCGGCGGTATTGGAGACGACCTCGCCACGCGCGTGGGCGTTCAGCCTTCTCGGAATACGTGAGTACCTGCGCCGGTTCGGCGGCGACCGCGTCATCGCTCAGACTCGCGACACGCTCGCGGCCCGGCTGCTCGACATCTACGACCGGACGACCGCGCCCGAATGGCCCTGGTTCGAGGAGATCCTGAGCTACGATGTCGCCCGGCTGCCGCAGGCGCTGATCGCCACCGGTCACGAGAGCGGGAACGCCCGCGCGCTCGAAGTGGGTTTGCGAGCGCTGGACTGGCTGGTCAAGGTTCAGACCGCGCCGCAGGGGCACTTCCGCGCGATCGGCTCCAACGGCTTCTACCGCAAGGGCGGCACCCCGGCGCGGTTCGATCAACAGCCGCTCGAGGCCTGCGCGACGGTTTCCGCGTGCCTGGAGGCGTATCGCGCAACCGCGGACGCCGCCTGGCTCAACGAGGCGCGGTCCGCGTTCGAGTGGTTCCTGGGCCGCAACGACTTGGGGCAGGACCTGTACGACCCGCGGACCGGCGGGTGCGGCGACGGGCTGCAGGAGGACCGCGTCAGCCGCAACCAGGGGGCCGAATCGACCCTCGCGTTCCTCACCTCGCTCGCCGAAATGAACCGGCTGGAAAGCTCACTGGCGGCGTTCCGCCGGGCGCGGTAGTCTTTGCGGCGCTTCGGACGGCGCCTTTCACTCTACGAGGTCGGTAGATCCCACTACATGGACGTCAAGCGCACCGGGATCACGCTCCGGCCGAACAGCTCGCGCGTCGTCATCCGCCCGTTCGAGGTGGCCAACGACGGCCGCGTCCAGCGGATCATCGCCCGCGTCTCGGCCCTCTCGGAGGCCGAGGTCGATGGGATGTTGGACAAGGTGATGAGAGAGTTCCGCGAGCGCCACCAGCGGACCCGCGAGTTCTTCCTGCACCGCTTCGACTCCGTCCGCGCTCACCTGCCGACCGACCAACCGCTGAGCGAGAACCGCCGGCTGCTGATCGGCTCGTACTTCACCTCGGAGTACGCGCTGGAGTCGGCGGCGCTGTTCAACCCGTCGATGGTGTGGCACCCGGACCAGTCCGGGCTTGCCGAAGGAACGCGCCGGTTCGTCCTCAGCCTGCGGGCGACCGGCGAGGGACACATCTCGTCGATCACGTTCCGCTCCGGTACCATCGATGCCGCAAACGACATCCGCATCGACGAGCCGACGCGGTTCGTCGTCGCCCCGGACTTGGTGCCGAACGCGCTCTATGAAAAGCCACTGTTCTACCGCAAATTGACCGAACTGGAAATCAACGGCCCGTTCACGCAGTTGGTCATCGCCGCGTTAGGCGAGACGTTCACGCTCGACGACCTGAGCCGCACGGTGCGGAACGTGTTGCGCCACAACCGGGCGCGGCAGCACGAGTTCGAGCCGATCGCCCAGACGATGCTCGTCCTCGCGAAGGCCAACTACGAGATCCGCTTCGCGCCCGCGCTGAACGTGTCGGAGCGGGTCATCTTCCCGTCGTCGCCGACCGAAACCAACGGCATCGAGGACGCCCGGTTCGTCCGGTTCGCGCACGCCGACGGTCGCGTGTGCTACTACGCCACGTACACCGCTTACGACGGCCGCGTGACCTTCCCGCAGATGCTCGAAACCGAGGACTTTCTTCACTTCAAAGTGAGCACACTCAACGGGCCGGAAGTGAAGAACAAGGGCTTCGCGATGTTTCCGCGAATGGTGAACGGGCAGTACGCGATGCTGTCGCGCCAGGACAACGAGAACATCTTCCTGATGTACTCCGACATGCCGCACTTCTGGTACTCGAAGGAACTGATCGCAAAGCCGACGTACTCATGGGAGTTCGTGCAGTTGGGCAACTGCGGTTCGCCGATCGAGACGGAGGCGGGGTGGCTGGTATTGACGCACGGGGTCGGGCCGATGCGGAAGTACGCGATGGGCGCGTTCTTGCTCGACCGCGACGACCCGGCGCGCGTGATCGGCCGGCTCGCGGCGCCCCTGTTGGAACCGAACGCGAACGAGCGCGAGGGGTACGTGCCGAACGTCGTGTACAGTTGTGGCGCCGCTCTCCACGGACGCGAGTTGGTCATCCCCTACGCGATGTCGGACTACGCCAGCACATTCGCCACCGTCCCGCTCGACGACGTCCTGAACGCGATGACGCGGGCATAAATCGATCAATTCACGGCGCTCATCGCCCCGAGCAATTCTCGCAATTCGAACTCCGCGACCGCCGTGCACGTGTCGGCGGCTCCGTAGTAGACGAGTAGCTTCTCACCGTCCGCGACCACGCCCGTCGGGAATACGACATTCGGCACGAACCCCATTCGCTCGAAGTCCGCTTCCGGCATCATGAACGGCTCCGCAGTCCGCTTCAGCACGCGGGTCGGGTCGTTCGCGTCCAGCAACAACGCGCCGCCGTAGTATGTACCGACCTCGCCCGTGCGCGTCGGGTGGCGGTTGCCGTGGTAGATCGCGAACCACCCCTCCGGCACGCGGAGCGGCGGCGGGCCGGCACCCACGCGCCCGGACTGCCACTCTCCGCCCCCGATGGCCAGCGGGGTGTGCGCGCCCCAGTGGATCAGGGTCGGTGAACGGGCCACCCACATCTCCGGACGCGTAAACGGCGTTCCGCACACGGGCCGGTGTAGCGCCGCGAAGGTTCCGTCAATCTTGTCCGGGAACAGCACCACGTCCTTGTTCTCGGGACAGAAGATGATGCCGTGTCGCTCGAAGGAGCGGAAGTCGCCCGTGGACGCGAGGGCCGCCGCCGGGCCGTGGCGCGACACCGCGACGTAGGTGAAGTAGTACCGCCCATTCAGAGGCGTGATTCGCGGGTCTTCGACCCCGAACTCTTCAAGCTCGCTCCGCGGGCCGAACGTCACGTCGGTGACTTCGCGAATCGCGCGCCCGTCGCCGCAGCGGATCACGCGCAGGTGCGAGATGAAGGTGAGTCGAACCAACCCGTCGGCCTTTCGCCGGACCACACGCGGGTCGATGACATCCAGTTCCGCGTCGGCAACCCAGTCGATCGTCAGCCCGTCGGCCGAGTCCCACCGCGGCAAGCCGGTGAAGCCGTCGCGCCGCTCCCGCGGGCGCTCGGCGACCCGAACGAGCAGCACGACCTCGTCCCCCGCCCGCACCGCGCCGGGGTTGAAGACGCCGACGGTTTCGAAGTCGGCGCGCGACGGCGGCACATCTTCGGGCCGAAAGAGGAGGGCCGAGAGCCGCGGTACCGTCATTGGGTGGCCCTCAACCGAACGATTCGGTTGCCGATCGTGGGAAATGAGATGGGTCTGCCGCGAGGGGCCACAAACGCCGAACCCCGGCGAGTCTCGCCGGGGTCGAATCGATTTGCTCATCAGCAGGCGTTAGTAGCGGCGACCACCACCGCCACCACCGTAGCCCCCACCGCCTCCGCCGTACCCGCCGCCACCGTACCCGCCGCTGCGGCCACCGCCTCCGCCGCTCCGGCCGCCGCCGCCGCCCTCGCGCGGCTTGGCTTCGTTGACGGTCAGGGCGCGACCATCGAGTTGCGCGCCGTTGAGGGCTGCGATGGCTTGGTCACCGCCGTCGCTCATCTCGACGAACGCGAACCCGCGCGGCCGCCCGGTCTCGCGGTCCATGATGAGCTGGATCTTGGTGACCGTGCCGTGCTGAGAGAACGCCTCCCGCAGTTGGTCTTCGGTCGTCGAGAAGGACATGTTGCCCACGTACAGATTCTTCGGCATCACGAGTCTCGGGGTGGGTTGCGGGTGAGGAGTGTGATCGACTTCGACGGCACCCGTCACGCACAACCCACCCCCATTTTAGCAGGTGGGCGCCGAATCTTATCCGACATTCCGGGCCGATTAATGAAGTCGGTCCTCGGACCACTGCCGGGGTGCTCGCTTTCGTGACACCCTATGCGGCAGTTCCCTCTCGAAAGGGGAGCGAATCGCTCGACGGAGCGGCCAGCGCGTCGCACCACGCGATGACCGCGTCCAACTCGCCGACGGCCGTCTCCAGGCTCCCGACCGGCGCGAGATCGACGGATTCTCGACCGGTGCGTGCCGCGACCCGACCGACCAGTCGGGACACCTTGACCATCACCTGGGCGGTGTCGCCGGCACCCGCGCGCCGAAACACGGCCCGCAGGGTCCGGCACCAGGCCGCCAGTTGGGCCGGTGCGTTCTGCGTCGGCTCCGGCAACGGCGCTCCCCGGCGGGCCGCGTACTCCCGTCGCGCCGACCAGTACACCTCGAACGCCTTCTGCCGCGCCCGGAGGTCGGCGGCGGAGAGGGCGCTCTTGCCCGGGTCGTCGCGGTGGTTCTCCCAGCGGGCTTGAAGGTCGAGCAGGCGCACGACGGTCACCGCCTGCTCGGGTGTGAGGGCCTCGGCAGTACGTTCGTTCAAATGGAGCATGACGGTCTTCGCGTGGGACTCGGCAACACTTGAAGTGCGTCATCGACTCCGGCGCCCCCGCGGCTCCACGGCGAAATGAGGGAAGACGGCGAAGACGCTTCGGCCGGACCTCGTACCCGCGCCGGCGTGCCGATCCGACGACGGGCGCCGCCGGAGACCGCGGGGTCAACGGTGTCGGTCCGAACGGGCGTCCGGTGCGATCGCAGCGAGCTGCCGCGAGAGGGCCTCGAAGTGCGCCGCGAGCGCCGGTAGGAACGCGCCGACGGCGGCCGCGATCCTGGCCGCCGCGGCGCCGACCATCGCAGCGGTTTCCTCGAATTGTGGCAAGAGGTCGATGCGCAGCGAGACCCGGTCGCGGATGGCGACCGTCTCGGGCTCGTCGCCGTGGTCCTGGACCCAGTCGGCCAGCACTCACCGGGTCACTTCGTCGGCCGGGTCCGCCCGGACGGCGGCCACCAGCGTTCGGTAGTCCGCTTCGGCTGTGTAGTCGGGATCGTCCACGTCATGGCTCCCTCGCGTCCCACGACCTCACGTCGCCAGGGTGCCGGGCCGGGCGGCCTGCTCGAGCGCCGTGGGGGACGGGACGCGCACCTTCCAGGCCAGTCCGACCCAGTTCAACACCCGAATGAGGTAGTAGCTGGCGTCGATCTGCCACCAGCGGAGGCCGTGCCGCGCGGACGTCGGGAACGCGTGGTGGGCGTTGTGCCACCCCTCGCCCAGCGCCAGAATCCCGAACACGATGTTGTTCCGGCTCTCGTCGTCGCTGCGGTACGGCCGCCAGCCCCACAGGTGGCACGCCGAGTTGACGCTCCACGTCACGTGGTGGACCAGGAAGATGCGCACCAGCCCGCCCCAGATAAGGCCGGTCCAGACGCCGAGCCAACTGCCCTTCACCAGCCCGCCGATCAGTGCCGGGATCGCCAGCCCGAGCAGGATCCAGAACGGGAACAGGGCATCGACCACCCGCAGCGTCGGGCTCTTGTTCAGATCCTTGATGTAGTCGTCGAGGTCCGGAGGGTCGGCCTGGAACAGCCACCCGACGTGCGCGTGCCACGCCCCGCCGATCACCCCAAACACGCCGCGCCCGCGGTGGTGCGGGGTGTGCGGGTCGTCCGGCGTGTCGGAGTGCTGGTGGTGCCGCCGGTGGAACGCCACCCACCGGAACAAGGCCCCTTGCACGGCCATCGACCCGAGGGCGGCGAAGATGACCTTCACCCACGTGTACGTCTCGAACGAGCGGTGAACGAACAGCCGGTGGAACCCGACGGTGATGCCCAGCGCGGTGACGAGATACATGCCCAGCAGCAGGCCCAGGTCGGTCCAACTAAAGCCCCACCCCCACAGGAAGAACGGGGCCGCGATCAACCCGAGCAGGGGCACGACGATCACCACCAGCGTGGCGAGCCGAACGAGGAGCGGGGCGCGCCCGGTCGGGTCGCGCGTCGGTTCGGCGGGCGGCTCGGAAACCGGAAGAATCGTCTGCTCGCTCATATCCCCTCTCCGTCGGTTGCCACTGTCCCCACGCGCCGCTCGGGCTTCAGGCCCGATTAGGCCCGGCCCCGGGCGGGGCGCACCCCCACCGGCACCACGCCCGCCACAGGGTGTCGACCACCAGCGTCAGTTGCTCGGGGGCCACCGGCTTGACCAGGTACAGGTCGAAGTCCGCGTCCCGCAACCGGCGGACGTCCCGCTCGCCGCTCATCGCCGTGACTGCGACCAGAACGAGGGGCGTCCCGGCCGCCCGCTCGCGCAACCGGACGGCGAGTTCGTCGCCGTCCATCCCGGGCATGTTCAGGTCGAGCAGGCACACGCTCGGCGCGAAGGCCGCCGCCTCGGTCAGCGCCGACCGGCCGTCGTAACACGCCCGGGACTCGAACCCGACGGCGCGGAGCAGGTCGGCCTCCGAGTCGGCCACGTCGTGGTTGTCGTCGACGCACAGAACCCGGAGGGGCGGTCCGTCCGGTTGTCGTAATGGATCGCGGAACACGTCAGCTACTCTGGGCCACGGGCGGGAAAGGCGGACGGCCGCCGTCAATCGAGTTCGCACCTTCCGTCGAGGACGGCGACGTTCATCCGTTGCCGTCCTGCCAGACGCGGGACACCGGGTCGCCGGCGTCGCCTCCCGCCAGTGCGACGGCCACCCGCTCGTCGGCAATTCCCGACTGGACGACGAACGTCCCGCCGGGGTGAGCCCGCTCCATCGCCTCCCACTCGTCCTGCTCGCACACCCCGGGCGGGCCGGTCACCACGCCGTCGGCCACCACGCGGTAGATGACCCACGATCGGGGGTGCGCGAGTTCGTCCTGCCGGCCCACGAGGCCCTCCCGTTCCCGGCGCCACGCCGAGTGAAGACCCGCCCGGCGCTCACACGAATAACAGCCACACGCACACATCGGGCCGCCGCTTCCGGGCCGCGGCAGAATGCGTGAATCCCCGACCGGAAGGGCGGCAAACCCCGAGCCGTCAGGGGTTCGCCTCTGACAGGCAACCGGGACGCGTCTAGCCTGGCGCGGGGAGCGGGCTGTTTCCCCGAGCCGCCGGGCCGTGGACCGGTTCGGGGAGGCGGTGCAGGACGACCGCCACGTACACCGACAGCACTGCGGCGAAGAAGCACCATACGGACGCGAACGCGTACGCGAACGCGACGTAGGTGACCGCCGCCGCAAGTACGACCGCGACCCCGAGGGGCCACAGCCGGCGATCCCGGGACGTCAGCGGCGGGGCGCACGTGGCGGTCAGGTACAGTACCGTCCACGCCCACCACCGATCCGAACCGACGGCCGACGCCGACAGGTCGTACCGGATGGAGTGTCCGACGACGGCGGGGGCGAGCGCCCGGCCGTCGGCCAGGACCGGCAAGTAAGAGGCGACCGCGAACGCCCCGCCGCCCGCGGCGAGGACGAAGAGCGCCCACCGCTTCCAACCGCGCGGCTCGCTCGCCGCGGCGGCGAGCGGGGACCACACCGGCCAGGCTGCGAGGGCGAAGAACAGGAACGCCGCCGCCGGCACCCGCGCCGCGGCCGGGTCGCCGCGGCCGAGGGCGAGCCACACGCACGCCTCGCACACCTGCTGGAGTCCGAACAGCACCGGCACGGCGGCGAGCGGCAGGTAGGCGCGGTCCTTCCGCCACGCGGTCGCGAGGCAATAGCTCCCGACCGGCAACAGAACCACGGCCGCGGCCGCGCTGGCTTCCGCGGAAAAGCACATGCGAATCCTTCACGAGCGGGACGGGCGTGACGGGCGGATGAGGTGAGCGATCAAGGCGTGGGAATCGGGGCGCGAGAGATGTCGGTTGAGGTGACGTCCGTTTTGGGCCGCGCCGAGCGGTCGTGGACCGTACGTGCCGTCGGCGTGGCGGGTAAAGAGTCGGTCGGGTGGCCGCCGTCGTCGTCCCACCGCTGGTGGTCGCTCTCGCGCTGAGCCAGGTCTTGTGCCAGTGTCGCGGGTCCGTCGCGGGTCATTGCTTCTCTCCCAGGCGCACGCCACCGGAACTCGGGGACGGTGCATTTCATTATACACATTGAAATTTGTCGAATTATTTTATTTTTACCCCACGTCATTCGAGACCGACTCAGACTGCAAGCACGGTGAGGGAATTCGGGCGAACCGCTTGGGTGGGTCGATACGGTGTCGGGAAGAGACGAAACGCGTGACACGAGGGTAATTCGACGAACATTCGTCGGCTAAAATGGCTGGCCGCTTGCGGTCAAGGTCTTGCTGCTGCAAACCCGTGTCCGCCCTCCCTCACTGAGTAAACGATGACCGCCAAGCCTGAAGCCGAACGGAGTGCGGCCGCTCAGACCGAACTGGCACGTCTCCGGGCGGCCGGGGCCGTGCAGAAGGTGCTGCTGGTGCCGACCGAGATGGGCGGGTCCGACGAGCCGGGGAACGTCGTCTGGCTGCCGCCGGCCTGCGCCCGCGAGAAGCAGAACTTCGACCGGCGGGTGCAGCAGCAGTGGGGCCGGGGCGTCGCGGTCGCGTACGCCGCCGTCCCGTCCTACGACGGCGACGGGGCGGTGCCGGCGCGGCTGGCGCTCACCGCCCGCGGGCCGGGGGGCAACCTGCACGCGGTTATCGACGTCGCCAAGCACGTGCGGCCGGCCGCGGTGGCGAAGCGGCCGTGGTGGAAGTTCTGGTGACCCCGGCCGACGGTCAAACCGGTTCGGGTGGTTCGCCCGGTGCGGATCAGTATCGTCGGAGTCGGTCACCTTTAACGGGAGGCGGAATGGGATTGCGTATGCGGGTTCACGACCGGGAGCCGATCGGCGCGGCGCTGCGTCGGTTCAAGAAGCTGGTCGAGCGCTCGGGCCTGAAGCGCGAGTTGCGCGCCCACGAGTACTACGAGAAGCCGTGCGAGGCGCGGACGCGGAAGGAGTCGAACCGGCTGCGGGCGATCAAGAAGGCGGCCCTCGGCAAGCCGCCCAGGAAGGAGCGGCCGTACTGACGCGGCGACCGCTGGAGCGGCCGCCGCGCCCGGGCGGTTAGTGGATCGCCGGTTCGCGCCGATCGTACGTGTTCCGCGCGACCGGCACCGCGAACAGCCGGAAGCTCGGCCCCGCGCCGACGAACCCGCCGGCCGAGGCCGCCAGCATCGACACCAGCGTGCCGAAGAACGCCCACCACGTCACCCGCGTCGCCACCTCGCCGGCCTGGCGGGCGGTCTCCTCGGCCTTCGCCCGGGTCGCCGGGTCTTCGGCCGCCGCCTTGGCGTCGGCCGGGGCGCTCTTCGCCCGCTGCTTCGCGTCGTCGATCTGCTGCTGGGTGAACCCCATCCGCCGGGCCGCCTCCTCGGCGTCGCCCTGGGTCACATTCCGCGCCGTCGTGTCGACCGCCGCGCTGCCCGCGGTCGCCACCCCGACCATCGTGTTGAACCCGGCCTTCACCCCGGTGGCCATCAGCCACAGCAGCATGGTAAACACCGCCGCCCACACGAACAGGCCGTACATCGCCCCCTCCCGCTTGTTCTCGCCGGCCGTCAGTTGGCTGGCGACGAACCCGCCGGCGAACAGGCACCCGGCCGTCACGACGATGGCGAACACCGCCGCCCCGATGCCGATGTTGCGTCCCTCGAACCGGTCGCTGACCGAGAACCCGATCGCGCTGCCCAGCAGGGTCAGCAGGAAGTACAGGGCCAGCGCCAGGACCGACCCGGCCAGGATCGCGGGCCAACTGACCCGGCTCCGCACCCCGGCCACGTCCTCCAGACCGACCGACACGCCGTCGCGCGAGTGCGTCGTGTTTGACACCGTATCCGCCATTCGAATCTCCTGACGCGGCCACCGACGGGCGATCGGTCGGCCGCAGTATTCGGAAACGGGGCCACTGTGGCCCCGGATGCACCGGTGGTGCCCGCAATTGCGGCTCCGCAACCGCCCGCCGGGCGGAGATACGGGGCGATCCCGACGCGGCAGCCGAATTCACCCACGCCCGGCGGGGGAAAGCCGGACGGTGTCGGGGCGTGGATGCCCCAATCCTGCGACACGGTGCGGCGAAACCGTACAACGGGAGGGCGTCGATTCCGCGCGGGCCGGCACATCCGTCCGCATTAACTTCGCCAATGAACACCACCCCCGCAGTTCGACAGATGGCGCGGCGGCTAATCGCCCTGGAGGCGCGCGGCCCGGCGGACGCGGCGGTGCGGGCGTGCGACCGGCTGCGGGCCCCGCTCACCACGCTGGCCGGCGTCGCCGGGTTCCGCTCCCTGATGGGCCGGGCGCTGGTCCTCGCGGCGGCGGAAGTGCCCGCGCTCAAGTCGGTGCGCCTCGGCGGCGACGGGGCACTGGAGGGGTTCGCCGCCGTCCCCGAGTCCGACGCGGACGCCGCGGGGACCGCGGTCGTGGCACAACTGCTCGGCCTGCTCGTGACGTTCATCGGCGAGCCGCTGACGCTGCGGCTGGTGTCCGACGCGTGGCCCGACGCGCACCTCGAAAACACCGACTGGCGAGCGGAGGGGCAGCCATGAACGACGACGGCCGCGTCACCATTCGGAAGCTGCCGACCGGGGTGCCGGGGTTCGACGAGATCCTCGGCGGCGGGCTGCCCGAGTACTCGTTCAACATCATCGCCGGCTCGCCCGGGGGCGGCAAAACCACGCTCGCGCACCAGGTGGTGTTCGCCAACGCCACCGCCGAGCGGCCGGCGCTGTACTTCACCGTCCTCGGCGAGCCGGCGCTCAAGATGTTGCGGTACCAGCAGCAGTTCCGGTTCTTCGACCCGGCCAAGCTCGGAACCGTCGTCCGGTTCGTCAACCTGAGCCAGGTGGTGCTGGAGAACGACCTGAACGCGGTCCTGGCGGAGATCGTCCGCGAGGTGGAGGCGATCAACCCCGGTGTCGTCGTGGTGGACTCGTTCCGGACGGTGGTGCGCAAGAGCGGCGGCGGGACCGGCGAGGCCGACCTGCAGGGGTTCGTCCAGCGACTCGCGCTACACCTCACGAGTTGGCAGGCGACCACGTTCCTGATCGGCGAGTACACCGAGGGCGAGCTCCGCGACAACCCGGTGTTTACCGTCGCCGACGGGCTGTTCTGGATGTACCAGCAGGTCGAGCGGAACTCGATCGTGCGGAAATTGCAGGTGATGAAGCTGCGCGGCCAGGCGTCGGTGCCCGGGCTGCACACGTTCCGTATTACCGCCGACGGGGTGCAGGCGTTCCCGCGCACCTTCGGCCTGACGGGGCGCGCCGAAAAAGCCCGCGACCGCCGCCGGCTGCCGTGCGGCATCGCCGAACTCGACGCCATGCTCGGCGGCGGCATCCCCGAGGGCGACAGCATGCTGGTCGCCGGCCCGTCGGGCACCGGCAAGTCGGTCCTCGCCACGCAGTTCATCGCCGAGGGCTTGCGCCGGGGCGAGCCGGGCATCGTCGCCATCTTCGAGGAGCGCCCCCGCGAGTACGCCGACCGAGCGGCCGCCCTGGGCATGGACTTCGAAGAACCTCAGCGGGACGGGCGGCTGAGCGTCCTCTACCTCCGCCCGCTCGACCTGTCGGTGGACGAGACGATGCGCGAGATCCTCGACGCGGTCGAGCGGACCGGGGCCAAGCGGCTGGTGATCGACTCCCTGGCCGGGTTCGAGATGGCCCTCGCCCCCGGGTTCCGGACCGACTTCCGCGAGTCCCTGTACCGCATGATCGGCGCGCTGACGCGGACCGGCGTCACCATCGTCAGCACCGTCGAGGTGCCCGAGAACTTCACCGAACTGGCCCTCAGCCCGTATTCGATCTCGTTCCTGAGCGACGACATCATCCGCATGCGGTACGTGGAGATCGACGGCCAGCTCCGCAAGGTGCTGATGGTGGTGAAGATGCGGGCCGGGGACCACAGCAAGGACATCCGCGAGTACGAGGTGACCGCGACGGGGCTGCAAATCGGGCCGCGGCTCACCGGCTACCACGGGCTGACCACCGGTGTGCCCGAACCGCTCGCCCCTCCGCCCGGCACGACCACCCCAAACGAGTAGGTGCGACCGTGGACGCGGAACGCGAAGCCGAGGGTGCCGCGGCGGCCATCCTTTCGCGCCTGTGCCGCTACCTGACGGAGCGGTCCCCTCAGCCGACGCTCGCCGTCGAGGGCGCGACTCACGTCGTGGTGTACGTCAACGACGCCTTCGCCCGCCTCGTCGGCCGCGACCGGAAGGAACTGGTCGGGCGGCCGCTCGCCGAGACGGTGCCCGAAGGGGCCGAGAACGGCTGCGTCGCGCTCCTCGACCGCGTCTTCCGCGACGGGGTCGCCGAAAACTTGGCCGAGCAGGAGCACCGCCACGCCGGCCCCGAGGCCGTCTACTGGTCGTACGCGGTGTGGCCGGTTCTGGGCGACGACGGGCGGCCGATCGGCGTCGTCATCCAGGTCGCCGACTCGACCGAAACGGCCGTCTTCCGCCGCCGGGCCGCGGCGATGAACGAGGCGCTGCTGGTCTCGTCCGTCCGCCAGCACGAGTTGACCGCGGACGCGGAGGCGCTCAACGCCCGGCTGCGGGAGGCACACGATCGGTTGGAGGGGCGGGTGTCCGAGCGCACGGCCGAACTGACCGCCGCGAACGCCGCGCTGCGGGCCGAGAGCGCGGTCCGCGCGGCGGCCGAGGCGGACCGCCGCGAGCTGTTCGGGCGGCTGTCCACGGCCCAAGAGGACGAGCGGCGGCGCATCGCCCGCGAGCTACACGACCAGATGGGGCAACTGCTGGCGGGATTGGGCCTCGGGCTGAAGGCGGTCGAGGACACGACCCCGGCCGAGTCGCCCGCCCGCCCGCACCTGACGCGCCTCCGACAACTCGTTGACCTCATCAGTCGGGAGGCCCACCAGATCGCGCTGGAGCTGCGGCCCACGGTCCTGGACGACATGGGCCTGTCGGCGGCCCTCGCGAGCTACGCCGAGACGTGGTCCGGGCGGTCCGGCATCGAGGTGGCGTTCCGGGGGGTCGGCCCGAACGCCCTCCGCCTGCCCGCCGCGGCCGAGACGGCCCTTTACCGGGTGGCGCAGGAGGCCCTGACCAACGTCCTCCGACACGCCCGCGCGGGGCGGGTGAGTCTCATCCTCCAGTGCTCCTCGGACCGCGCGGTGATGGTGGTCGAGGACGACGGGGTCGGGTTCGAGGTTAAGCCGGTGACCACGTTCGCGAACGCCGGGGGGCACCTGGGCTTGCTCGGAATGCAAGAACGAATGGCGCTCGTCGGCGGGACGCTGACGGTCGAATCGCCGCCTGGCCAGGGCACGACGGTTATTGCCAGCGTTCCGCTCGCCGCGAGCGCCGGGGGCCGGTAACCGCGCCCGGCGCTCGCGGCGAGGAATTTCGGAATTTCCGCCGACACCCGTTGACACCACCTCGCTATTAGTGAACAATTGAATTAGTAAAATTAATTCCACATCGGCTTCGCATCTCCGAGGCGCGTCATGTCCGCTACCGCCGCCGAACGACTCCCTCATCCGCCACTCCCACTCGCGCCGGGGTTGCGCGCCGACGTCGCGCATCGCCGGGCCGACGGCCACTCGTGGGAGGTGGTCGGGTCCGCCCTGGGGTTCGACCCCGACGGGCTCCGCCGGGCGTGCGCCGCCGACCCGGCGTTCGCCGCGGCGCTGGACGAGGCCGTCGCGGAGGCGGGGCGGGAGGCCGAACTCGGCGCGCTGGCGCGGCTCAAGCGCCTGACCGCGTCGGAGGACGAGCGGGTGGCGCTGCGGGCATCGCAGGTGATCATGAAGTATGCCCACGAGCGCCGGCGCGAGCGCGCCGCGGCGGCCCGTTCGCCCGCGGATGAGGGGCCGAAACCGGTCGAGTCGCCGAGGCCCACCGAGGCACCGAAGCCGAAGACGGCTCCTTCGGCGCGCGGCTTTGTGCCGCACCCGAAGCCGGCCGGCGCGTTCCGTGCGGTGCCGGATCTGCCGCCGGACCGGCTCGCGGAACTGGTGCGCGGCGGGTAGGCGGTGGTGGACGTCCGCTCGCGAACTTCTCGAACGCGCGAGTTTTGGCACGTCAATTGTTGAAGGTCGGGGTCGCGGGAACCTGAACGGAAGCGGGGTGACGCTTATGCGGGGATATCCTGACCCGCTCAGGCTCATTTCGCGATACACCGACTGATGCGTGCCTGACAAACCGCGAGCGGTTGCACTCACGAACGCGGAGAACGTCATGAGCGACATCCGGATCCTGCTCGCCGACGACCACGCGGTCATGCGCGAGGGGCTGAAGATGCTCATCGACAGCCAGCCGGGAATGAAGGTGGTCGCCGAAGCCGGCGACGGGCCGACCGCCGTCCGGATGACCGACGAGTTCGACCCCGACGTGGTCGTAGTAGACGTGTCGATGCCCGGCTTCAACGGCGCGCAGGTCACCGAACGACTGCGCGCGGCGCGCCCGGAGCGCAAGGTGCTGGCGCTGACCGCCCACGAGGAGCGGAGCTATTTGCGCCTGCTACTGGAGGCGGGCGCGGCGGGGTACGTGCTCAAGCGGGCCGCGGCAGAGGAGCTGGTGCGGGCCATCCGCGCCGTCGCCGCCGGCGGCACCTACCTGGACCCAGCGCTGGCCAGAACCGTCATGGACGACTTCGTCCGCCCCGCAGGCGTGGCCGCAGAGGTCGATCAGCTGAGCGAGCGGGAAGCCGAAGTCGTACGGCTGATCGCCCTGGGGTACAGCAACAAGGAGATCGCCGCGCGGCTCAAGCTGTCCGTCAAGACCGTGGAGACGTACAAATCGCGGTCAATGGAGAAGCTCGGGATCCGGGGCCGGGTGGACCTCGTCCAGTACGCGGCGAGGCGCGGCTGGCTCGAGCCCGTCTGACGTGCGCCCGGCCTGGGGTCAGTGAGCGGCGGCGGGCGAAGCCCCGCCGGGGAGCAATTCGTCCGACGGCTCTTTCACGTCCCAGGCCAGGCGCAGCAGTGCCAGGAACCGAACGAACTGGTACGTCAGGTCGAGTTCGTACCACGCGAACCCGTGCCGGGCCGAGTACGGGGCGCGGTGGTGGTTGTTGTGCCACCCTTCGCCCATCGCCAGGTAGCCGAGCACGAGGTTGTTGCGGCTCCCCTCGCCCGTCTCGAACCGCTGCCGCCCGATCAGGTGGCCGATCGAGTTCACCGCGAACGTCACCTGGAACACCAGCACCACGCTCAGGCAGTACCCGTACACCAGCCCGCCCCACCCGCCGACCGCGAAGCACGCGCCCGCCAGCACCAGGCCGGGCACCATCCACAGCCGGTCGAGCCACACCAGTTCGGGGTACTTCGTGAGGTCGTGGGCGACGCGCGCATCGGGCGTCATGAGGTCGCGGGTGAACAGCCAGCCCATGTGCCCGTGGAGGAACCCGCCGACCACCGGCGAGTGCGGGTCGGCGGGCGTGTCAGAGTGCTTGTGGTGCAGGCGGTGGTGGATGACCCACCACAGCGGCCCCTTCTGGAGCGCCGTGCAGCCGGCGCAGGCGAGCAGGAACTGGAACCCCCGCGACGTCTTGAACGAGCGGTGCGAGAAGTAGCGGTGGAACCCGGCGGTGATCCCCAGCCCGCTGAGGCGGGTGATGACGAACACCCAGAGCAGGTACCACCAGGAGAACTCGACGAACGGAATAGCGACCAGCGCGAGGTGGACGGCGATCAGCGGCAGCAGGGCGAGAGCGACCCGCGTGGCTCGCCACCACGCCCCACGTGGCGTGACCTGAACGGGTGCATCGGTGATTGACATCGGTGGCCGGAGGGTGGTTGGAGTCGTGCGACCGCGAGGCGTGCACGCCTCCGGACCGGCGAAGACGGGCCGAGTCGCCTCATCGAATCGTTTCATCAGCTCGTTCCGGCCGCGTCGGGACTATCCGCGAGTGGAACGAGCCCGGTCTTCGTCTTGGCGTCCTTGGGGCTGTCCAGGGTGTTCGCGTGGACGGCCGCCATGACCAGGTTGACGACCGCGAACATGTACAGGAGGTCCTTGCAGTCCCACGTCTCGACGGCCGGGCGGTGCCCCTTGACCCCGAGGGTCGCACACAGGGTCGGGACCATCGGGAACCGGGCCTCGTCCTGGCTCAGCAGCACGAGTTTGCCGGCCGCCGCCCGTTTCCCAGTTCGGCCAGGTCCGTCTTGGCCTTCGCCTGCTCGACCGGGTCGCCCCGGTCGTGGCGGTACGTCGGTCGGTAAAGGCGGATGCCGATGCCCGAGCAGAACCGCTGGACGGCACTCCGCGAGGTGCGGATGCCCTTGACCTTCTTCAGGTGACCGGCGATCTCCTCGTGGGTCCAGTTGGCCCGGTGTCCAGTTGGCCCGGTCGGGTTCCGGCAGGTGCGTGTCGGGGCGTTGCTCCCGGGCATCACCGCCGACGCCTGGCACCGACTCAGTTGTGGGGCGGGGTCGAAGGGGCCACGGGTGTACGACTGGGCGTTGTCGCGTGTGAACTCCCCGGACCCCGGCGAGTACACGTGGTGGGTGCTGATCCGGCGGAGCGTGTCGGACGCGAGTGAGGTCGCGTACTTCGCCTGTGGCGGCCCGTCGACCGCGACGCTCAACGAGTTGGTCCGCGTGGCGGGGGCGAGGTGGGCGATCGAGGACCTGTTCGAGCTGGCCAAGGGCGACTGCGGGCTGGACGAGTACGAGGTGCGCGGTTGGACCGGGTGGCACCGGCACGCGACGCTGAGCCTGTTCGCGCTGGCGGTCGTGGCGGCGATCCGCTCACGCGTCGCCCGACCGGCGAAAAAGGGGGCACGAAGCTGATCCCGCTGAGCGTACCCGAGCTGCGGAAGCTCCTCCTGCGGCTGGTGTGGAACTATGGAGAACACCAGCATCGGGCGCGACGCTGCCACTACCGCGCACGCGGAGCTAGTGTCCTGAGTCAGAAGTCCGTTCACAAACCCTCTTGAGCCGTTCGAGGATCGAGTCGGCGGTCGCGGTCCAGACGAACGGCTCGGGGTTCTGGTTGTGCTCGGCCAGGTAATCCGCGATGGCC
>JAESFG010000347.1_pt1 | contig 68191 bp, 56 predicted proteins | sample 9269371 | NCBI WGS metagenome assembly JAESFG01 (sample SAMN14506227, study PRJNA617093) | algae metagenome | isolation source: Aetokthonos hydrillicola CCALA 1050 (B3-Florida) and co-occurring... | place: USA: South Carolina | collected 2013-01-01 | reverse complement strand
AAATCTTTCAAACAGCTTCTAGATAAACACTACGCGGAAGGTACGAAAAGACCAAAGTTGCCTGGATATAGAGAAAAAGGAGCAATGTTTGAAGTAACTTACCCCGGTCAAGCAGTTAAAATTGAGGGAGAAAACGGAATAAAATTTGCAACTATTTCAACAGGAATACAATTTAGAAAGTTACGTAAAGAAGATGTGGTTGGGAAAAAATCTTTCGTTGAGGCACTATTAATTCCTACCGCATATACAAGACAAATGAGGTACACCGATAGTCCAAGGGCAAACGCCGTTTGCCCCTACTAATGTACCTCACGTACCTCGAAGGCACTGTATGATGACTTCTATCAATGCGTAAGTCTTAGGAGCTCAAATCCAGGATTTTATACCCATCCACATGATTCTGGAGTGATAGGCTTGAGTTGAAAGAGGTAACCCTAAATAAATAGGCATCCAGAAAACGAAGGCAAACAAAACGAGAAAGGTGATTGTGATCCCAAATACCCGGAGTTCTTTGTAGTAACTGCTCAGCGCCTGATCGACAAGCCACGCGATCGCCAAAAAAGCAAACACCACTCCTGTCATATAGTGGTATATAAAAACGCAGCGAGTAACTGTCACCCAAGGTAGTAGATGAACAAAATAATTGACAACCAAGTACAAAGCAATCCAAGTATCAACAGAAAACTTTGTAGGTAAGGAAAAGCCCTTCTCCTTGACTGAAGGAACTACCAACTGCGAAATTAACATCCCAATTAAAAACAAAAGAGCCGCAACGGCAAACCACCATAAAAACGGATTACCCATTGCATGAACGTCGTAAACTATTTTACCTGTTCCTGAAGGTAAAGGTGGTCCCATCACTGGTGGTGGAGCGTTTATACTTTGGGTTGTTCCGTAAAAATACGCCATTGGCCTAATCATTAAAGGCCATTTATACCACTCAGCGCAGTAAGGATGAACTTTAGGAGTATTGCCACCAAGACGTTCATGAAAAGCCAAAATTTGCTTATGTACTTCTATAAATCCGTATCTTGTATCTAGCAGTAAGTGAGGAATCCAAATGATACTGTAAATAATAAACGGGATTATTCCCAAATAAAAAAGGATTTGCCAAATATTAATTTGTGTTAGATTTTGTAACGGACTTTGAACAATGAGTTTTGTATCAGATGCAGTTTCTAACTGATTTGTTAAATCCTTTTGGTTATCAGTAACTAAATTCTTTGCCCAAGCTAGTAACCAAATTACATAAGCACCCAGCAAATACCATAAACCATTCCACTTAGTAGCAGTTGATGCACCAAAAGCTATCCCAGCTAATATTAACCAAAATGTACGTCGGTTTCTGCGACTTGCCAATGCTAATAAAAAGAACCACTGCCCTAATAGTCCAAAAATTACAATGTATTGGTTAATCAAAGCATAACGAGACTCAACAAGAAATATACCGTCGCAAGCTGTGAACAAACCCGCAAGCAAAGCAAAGCTACGACGATAACTTAAATGGTAGGCAATTGCTGCAACAATTAACGGAATAAATGAGCCTGAAAAAGCGTTGATCCATCGATAATTTAAAGGTGATAGTAATGAACCAGTAAATCCGTTTACCTCGCCTTGGAAAAAAGGAACGTGAGTACTAATCCAAATTCCCAGCGCAATGATCAATTTACCCAGAGGGGGATGCCCATCAAAAAAAGGATGATGTTTGAGATAGTCATTGCCAAATTTGGCATAATAAACTTCGTCAAATACTAAAGTATTAAACCTATCCAATCCCCAAAACCTCAGAATGAGTGATAGTAAAAATACTCCACTCATACCAATCCAAAACCACTTTTTAGCCATTTGTCATTAGTTAACTTTAGTTATTAGTTTTTAGTGTTAATTGTTAATTGTTAATAGAGTGTTTCTCTGCACCAACCAATAACGGCTAACAAATAACAAATAACTACTAACCACTAACTATTTTCAACCTTTGCAATTTCCAGCATTGTCTTTAAGACAGAATCTGGATTAAGACTGATAGAGTCGATTCCTTGCTCTACTAAAAATTGAGCAAATTCTGGATAATCGCTTGGTGCTTGTCCACAAATGCCGATTTTGCGATTGTGTTTTTTGGCGGCGGCGATCGCGAATTTCACCATCCGTTTTACACCCTCACTGCGTTCATCGAACAATCGAGCTACCAATGCTGAATCCCTATCTAAACCAAGTGTAAGTTGAGTTAAGTCATTTGAACCAATTGAGAACCCATCAAAGACTTGTGCGAAGTCCTCAGCTAGGATAACATTGTTAGGCAACTCGCACATCACATAGACCTGCAAATTATTAACCCCTTGCTTTAGACCATTTTTTGCCATTTCTGCCAACACTAAACGTCCTTCATCAGGAGTGCGGCAGAAAGGGATCATTGGGATAACGTTTGTTAAACCCATATCGTCTCTTACTTGCTTGATAGCATAACACTCCAGAGCAAAAGCTTCTCTATAGCCTTCATCATAGTAGCGTGCTGCTCCCCTCCAACCCAGCATCGGGTTTTCTTCTTTAGGCTCAAACTGTTTACCACCCAGCAAGTTAGCGTATTCATTACTCTTAAAATCTGACATCCGCACAATAACTGGTTTGGGATAAAATGCTCCAGCAATCCTACCAACACCTTGGGCTAATTTATCAACGAAATACTGGGATTTATCCTCATACAAAGCAGTTATTTCAGCTATTTTAGCCTTAACAAATTCATCTTCTAACTCGTCAAAGTGAATCAATGCCATTGGATGGGTTTGGATGTAGTTAGCGATAATAAACTCTGTCCTCGCTAAACCAACCCCTCCATTGGGAATAGCAGACAAACTAAAAGCTTCTTGGGGATTGCCTACATTCATTAAAATCTCGGTGCGGGTATGGGGTAGGTTTTCTAGCGTAACTTCTTGGACTTCAAAAGGTAATAAACCCTCATAAACCCGTCCTTCTTCGCCTTCAGCACAAGAAACTGTTATCTCTTGATTATTTTTTAAAATTCCTGTAGCATCGCCACACCCAACAATTGCAGGTACGCCTAATTCACGTGCTATTATCGCTGCATGGCAGTTACACACAATAACTGGTGTGTATTTGCTTGTGAAGACAACATAGTTATGATGTTTAGCAACTGTAATGTTATAAACATCTCCCCAAGTTTCTTCTTCGACTAAAACCACTCGCTGCATACTGAGATCTCCCGCAAGTAGTTCCTCAAAAAAGCCTGTTTCACGAAGTTGTTTATCTGAAATAAGTAAGTTATTATCCCTTCTAAGCTTCAACTGACCTGTTACAGTGTCGTCAAATAGTTGGCTAGTAGCAAAGAAGCGAGTTTGTATTGTTCTGTCGGTCACTTCACCGTGAACTCGGTTAGTAAACTGGAATATCTCGGTTAGCTTTTCAACTAATTGCACGTTATGTATACCTCTGTTCTTCGTCACCTGAGGAACAGTACCTATCTTTAAACAAGCTACGATAACAGCTTGTAGAAGAAGGTCTTCTGATACATATATATTGATGCGATTATTCGAGTAGCAGCCATCTCCATCTATTACTCCTGCCAAAAAATGATAAGAGAATTCTACGGAATTGTTCAGCAGCATGCTGACAATATTTTGCTCTTTTTCGTGCAACTCGTATGCAACTCGTTTGGAGTAAAATCTGTAAGCTGTTGCTTGACCTACTACTAATTGACCTCTTATATAGCCGCAAGAATCATTTTTTTTACAGGGAACAAACGATTTTCCGTAAAGAGCGGTCATGCATTCATTCATAGCAGCTATAAATTGCTCCTTTTGAGGGATATCCTTCTGGATAAACTGTACCTCTCCGTGAGTACGGCTTCTATAAATAGAACCATCCGTAAGAATGCCACCTAATAAATAAGCTGTTTCAGTTCTTTCTTCTCTGGAATCAATTAAAGAAGGAATATGTTGTGCTATTAACAACATTTCCCTATGAGTGAGCATCTCTTGAATTTCTGTTTTTATATATTTACCCCGTCTAATATTTATCATTTTATGGTCAGGAGTTAGGCGGAGAATATTGTCAGCTACTCGACCTGTTTGAGATGCGCTGATGCTAATCATCCTTGACTGGCGTTTCATAGAGTCTAAAATTGGTTGCCACTCTATTTTGTTTGTCTCTAGATTCAAGGCAATAGTAAATAACCCTTCATGACCTCGTTCGTAAATCTGCTGCAAGGTCATAAAACCGTTATTTGTTAAAATCTTTGTTTCTCCATCAAAGCACGTGCGCCCCCCTTGATTGGTAATAATTGCACTTGCTTTTTTCATAATCGGCTCCCAGTCGGGATCCGTTCTTTCCGTCACCAAAACTTCTCCAAGTTTAAATTGCTCAATCTTGCTGACATCTAAAATTAAATTTGCTTTTCCTTGACCAATCGCTTCTCCAATTGCGCGACCTGTAACCAAAGGATGTAGACTATTAAGGTTAGGAGTTGAGGTGTCAGCAAATTTTTCTCCACTCCCTATTCCACTTCCCAGTAAACGATAAGTTTTCAAGACACGCTGCTCTTTGTGTGACTGAACTGTTTCAGGGCGTGCTTGTACAACAAAAAGTTCGTTAGTAATACCATCTTTTGCCCACTCTATATCCATGGGCGTATAAAGATCGTGAACTTCGGAATAATGATCTTCTATTAAACATGCCCACTGAGCTAGCTGTAAAATCTCATCATCGTTGAGGGCAAACTTGCCTCTTTCTTCAACAGGGACTGGTACATTTTTGGTGAGCTTAGAGCCGTCATCATAAACCATTTTAAGTTCTTTGCTGCCCAATCTTTTATCGATGATAGGGCGAAAACCTGCTTTTAATGTGGGTTTAAAAACGTAGTATTCGTCAGGGTTAATGTTTCCTTGAACAACGTTTTCTCCTAGACCATAAGCTGCTGTTATCAGAGCAGCATTTTTAAAACCTGTTTCAGTTTCAATGGAGAACATTACCCCAGAAGACGCTAAGTCAGAGCGAACCATTTTCTGCACGCCAACAGCAAGAGCAACGCTGAAGTGGTCAAACCCTTTAATTTCACGATAGGAAATAGCACGATCAGTAAATAAGGAAGCAAAACATTTATGACAAGCGCTTAAGACTCCTTCTACACCCGTGATATTAAGGTAAGATTCTTGTTGTCCTGCAAAACTCGCATCGGGAAGATCTTCAGCAGTGGCACTGGAGCGAACCGCGACGTCTACTGTATACTTATCTGCAAATTCTAAATCCCTCTCAGGTGTAGAAATACACAAGGCTTGGTATGCTGTGGTGATTGCATCCCGTAATTCTGAGGGAAATGGTGTGTGTAAAAGCAGAGCCCGCGCTTTTCTCCCTCGTTCTCGTAGATTTTTTACATCCTCAACATTTAAGTCCGAAAAGAGTTTGCGCAATTTATGTTCTAGACCTGCTGATTCGATAAAATAACGATAGGCATAAGCTGTGGTGGCAAATCCGTTTGGAATATTAACACCTCTAGGCTTTAGTTGTTGAATCATTTCACCCAAAGACGCATTTTTCCCACCAACACGTGGGATATCGGCAATTCCTACTTCATCGAACCACAGGATGAGCGATCGCTCTTGAGAAGAATGAGACGCAGTATTTTTCCCTATTGTTACCATCTTTAGTTAACCTCACTGGTAGATCTTCCGTTTATAAGCAGCGCGATCGCTTGTGCCTATTTGTAATTTACTTTAGAATTTCTTGATTCTTCGTAGCTTTTGTTTTTGGCTTTTATGCTGCTTTTACGTTATTTCCATTCTAGGCTGTACTATTTGACTGACGGTAATAAAAGATAATAGGGGGAGGTTTGAGCATAATTCAGGATTATGTATCTAGCAGATTCCATTCATTAGTCAAGAGCGTACAGTCAATAGTTAACAAAACTTTGAACTAAAAACTTTTGACTATGTGCTGTATAGCATTGCTAGACTACCCATGGGCAGTATCACCATCATCGGTCTATCATCACTAAAAAACTATTTCAAGAGGCAGCTATCATGGGCAAATACGATAAGATTTTTAGTTCCCAAAAGTCTTTGGAAGAAGCACTCAGTTCTCAAGAAGCGATTGCAGCAATCGCAGTAGTCACCGCGATCGCAGATTCTTCATTGGATGATGTGGATGTAGAGCTTATAGCGGATATACTATGGGGATTCGAGGTATTTGACGACTACTCAGATGACGACTTGTTAGAAACAGTAGATAAACTACTTGCCATAGCTGAGGATGAGGGAGTCGGTGCACTGTTTAACACTGCTAGTAAGTCTCTTGGAGAAGATCTCGTTCAAGAGGCTTATGCTGCTGGAGTTAGTGTACTTGTAGATGAAGAAGAACTGCGTATTCCCAAAGGGAAAATGGCTTTGCTCAAAAAGCTACAGCAGGCTTTAGAAATCAAAGATGAAGAAGCAGAAGAAATCATCGAAGAGGTTATAACCGCTTTTGAAGAAGCAGAAGATGAAGAATTCCTGGACGATGACGACGACGGAACAATTCTAAATGAAACCGCTGATGATAACCTAGAAGTATACGAATCACCCTTGGGCAATTTTATAGTTCCAATTCCGGTTGATCCCCAGCACGGAGGTAGAGTTCAATCTCAAGAAGGGGTTGTAGGTTTTTCAGATGATTTTGGTACTTTGCTGAGAATTGATTACTATCCTATTCCGGATGAAGACGAGGATATAGGCTCGTCTAAACAGGAGGAATATCTCCGATCAACTCTATTAGACAAATATATACCGCAAGCAATTGTTGCAAACTTACCTGGTGCTTCCGTAGAGTATACGGAATATTTAGAAGATAATCTCGAAGGAGCTTACTTTGCCTTAGTTAATATGCCTCAAGGTTCTACAATTTCTAAAACCGGTAATAATGGTACTGCTACTAGATTAAACGCATACCGAGGTTTGCTGGCGTTTAGAGAAAGTGACTACTTGTATATAGTCAGTAGTCAACGCAGCTTTTTTGAGGAAGAAAGCCCCAGTTCTTTTAAAGCAGAAGCTGAGGGGCTCAAGCAAAAAATCTTAGAGTTTGTTGATACTATTGAATTCAATTAGGTGATTTCCAAGAAAGAAAATACCTGGGGAATGCGAGTTTCGACTTCGCTCAACTCGCGATCTCTCAGTTGGTTGAGCGAAGCCGAAACCAACTGCGGTGGTATATTTATTCCTGTAGATCACCTTAGTAGTCAGGAGTCAGGAGTCAGGAGTCAGAATAGGATGAGAATTTATGCTGAATACTGAATTCTGAATTCTGTCTCCTGAATTCTTCTTTTAAAATCCAAGATCAGCTTTGGCTAGTTCTGCAGCAGCGAAAACTTCTTCATCTGGTTTTTCTTCCCAAGCAGGATCACCAATTTCTTCATAAAAAGCTGCGTCATAAGGACGGGTACGTACAACTACTGGCATAGGAACAGCATGACCTAATATTAAGGCTTGTTGCTTGGAATCTAATTTTGCTAGTACAGATCGTAAAGAACCCCCGCCAGATACACCAGTGAAAATGGCTTCAATATCTTTTTCATCATTAAGCAAGGCGGTGATGCGAGTCCCAATTTGGGACATAACCTCGTTATCAATACCCGATGGACGTTGATCGACTACTAATAGGGTGACGAAGTATTTACGCATTTCACGAGCAATAGTTCCAAAGATAGTACTTTGCACCACTGCTGAGTCAAGAAAGCGGTGTGCTTCTTCAATAGTGATCATCAGTTGGGTGGGGCGATCGCTTGGATTCTTTGTTTGTAAAAATTTTTCTGCTTTATTAACATAATGTTGGTGAATCCGCCGGGTGATCATATTGGTCACCAACATATAAGACAACATGTTAGATTGGGAGCCAAATTCAACGACCACATTTTTTCCAGCTTCCAAAGAACGTAACATTTGGTTTACGTAGTTTTGCGGACAAGCTGCGCGCATATACTTTAAGCTATCCAATCGCAAAAGTTTACGTTGCAATGCTGTAATTGAACCTTGGTGTCCCCGCTTTTCCTCACAGAAACTCTTGATTTCCTCGTTAGTCATATTCAACAACTGAAGAATCCAAGACTTCCCATATTCAGCGTGGAGGATATTAGCATTATCTATGCTAGCGTCTGAGAGTCCTAAATCACGACTGCATAGCTTAATATCTTCAACTTCTATTTGATCATAACTAAGGTAAAGTTCTTGTGCATTGCGCACACCCCGACGCTTTGTAGATTCAGGATCGAGAGTATATACCTCAACTTTATTAGGAAATAGTTGCTTTAAACCTTTAACAGTACTGAATTGTTTACCTTCCGAAACAGCTTCCCATCCGTACTCAGAGTGCATGTCAAAAATTAAATTTACCGCCGCGTTTTTGCGAATTGTTCCTGCTAAAAGTAAACGTGTCAAAAAAGATTTTCCTGTTCCGGATTTACCAAAAACACCATTACTTCTTTCTACAAAACGGTTTAAATCGATACATATCGGTACATCCATATCGAGTGGACGTCCTATAGAAAAATTTTTCCTTTGCAAATCGTCTTCCCAGCCAAAGACTCGGCGGAAATCGTCAACACTAGCATCATAAACTTGGCTAAAGTGGCTAGGAATAGTTTTAACTGGCAATAGTTCCATTGTTGTGCTAGTTTGCGGCTGAAATGATGCCAAATTTGTTGATGATGCTAAGGAATTGCCAGATTTGCCGTTTGTCGAAGAAAAAGATTCTTCATTTTCAGGGGTAAACATCAACATTGGTGCAAGATTGATAATCCCGTATGTACCTCCACCAGCTAAAACTTCTCGCAAAAAAGTATCTTCCCAATTAGGAGGGTTAGCCATTATTCGTTGATTTGCAGTTCCTAGTGTCACGTCTGTGAGCATACAGAAAAAACGTGAGCGTACCCCTTGCACAACTAGAAACTTTCCCACCCGCATATCTTCGACAGACACATCAGAGTGCAATCGTACTTCTAATCCCCCAGTGAGAGAGCCTTGTATTACTGAACCTAATGGCTGTCCCAAATCCATTTTGTTGATTGTATAATCACTATTTCTCTTATTTTATAAGAAATATATAAAAAACCTTTAAAAAATAGGTAATATACCCACGAATATTGTTTTTTTCACCAGAGATAAGACGTTGTTGAATACATATAAGAATCGCTTTTATCTCAACCCAGATCGCAATAAACCTTTAAAAGGTGCGTTACGAGTAGCGCTAACGCACCCTACGTGTCTGGGAAAACATCCTAAAATTTGTCAGATCACAATTCCGTAATTAAACAAATTGTAAACCCAATTCCCATGCCCCATGCCCCATGCCCTATGCCCCATTAATCAATCTCAATCTGAGTAGGCGCGCTTCCACTTTGGGGGCTAGTAGATCCCTTTAGTGGTTTACGAAATTGGGCATAAAGGCGATCGCGCCAATTGAAGAATGGTTCGTAAACAGGGTTATCAGCCAATTCGGGTACCCCTTTACCTCTTAGGGCTGGTGGTATATCCACATAGGAACCTTCAGGAAACTTGATCAGTAGCGATAAACCTGCAACTGCTAAGTCAGCTAGGCTTGGTTCATCGCCAACTAGATACGGACTCTCTGCTAATAATAGTGTTAATGCTTCCAAATCTTGCTTCAAGTCAACGATCGCGTTACGTACTACATCTGGGGTATAACCAACACCAAAGCCTAAAAATTTGAGTAGATCTTTGGGTACTTCCTGCACCAATGCTTTGAGTACATCTGGCGTATTAGCAGGTAATAAGGATTTACGGAAGTTCTCGTCTTGAGTGATAGCGTAATATAATGCTTTTCGGCTTTTGATGCCTATCGACTCATCTGCCCATTCTTCGATCATTAAGCATAAACCACGTTGTTTTGGGTTTTGTGGTATCAATGGTCGATCTGGGTATTCTAAGTCTAAATACTTAGCTATCTGCGTAGAATCAACTATAAATTTATTACCGTCTTTGAGTACGGGTACTTGCCTCTGACCAGTCATGCGGAACAGTTCGACTTGTCCAATGCCTGGTACTACCTCTATTTTACGGTACTCTAAGCCTTTATAATCAAGGATCAAGCGGACTTTTTCTGAGTATTGAGATAGTTCAAATTGGTACAATTCCAGCATTCCTCAGCCCCTACATTTGATTCTTTGATCACTTTTATTGTATCTTTCGGAAAAGTGATCAACAGTAAAACAAATTCGTACTTGTGATACACAATCTGACTTCAGAAATTAGATTTTCTATGTAGCAAAATGTTATAAGTCATTATGTAATCAATAGGGACTAAAGCAAAACAAAATTTATGAACACAAATAATAGCAATTTGCTGATGAGATTAGTGAGTGTGGTGGGAGCAACAGGCTTTGGTATTCTTATTGGTCTACCATCTGGCGCTAATGAAGTAATAAATACTCACGTTAGTACTTCTCAACACAGTGAGTCCGGGCTCACTGCTATTAACCAAAATGTAACAAAACACAAGCTAGCGCAACAAGGAGGTGGAAGTGCTGGCAGAGGGTTAAATCCTAGTCCCAGTATTTTTAATGAGCCTCCGTATAATCGCAGTCGCACTGCTCCTGGAACGACTCCAACTATACCAGGAACACAGCCACCAGACGTAAACACACCCCCACTTCCTCCATCTTCAACAAGAGGAACTAAGGATTTGGTTACGCTTGCACAGTCGAATAGTCAATTTACAAAGCTAACACGAGCTTTAAAAGCAGCTGGGCTAGTGGATACCTTGAAAGGTAAAGGACCTTTCACCTTGTTTGCACCTACTGACGCTGCATTTAACGAATTGCCTCAAGACGCTGTGGCAGAATTGTTTAAGCCAGAGAACAAAGAAGTACTAGTCAAAATTTTGACCTACCATGTAATACCAGGTCAGGTGCTATCCAGTGATTTGAAGGCAGGTGAAGTTAAAAGTCTTGAAGGGAGTCCAATCTTAATCAAGCTTGATGGGACGAATGGCGTAATGGTTGATGATGCTAAAGTGACTCAGCCAGATCTCAAAGCTAGCAATGGTGTTATCCACGTAATTAATAAAGTGATTTTACCTCGCAACTTATAGCGGCTTAGTAGGGTCAATTTAGCAGGATATCAAAAAATACCCGTTCAAATTTTGGCTTGGACGGGTATATTGAGCCAAGAAAAAGCCCAAAATACAATTTTTTGACTTTTGACTTTTGACTTTTGACTTCCGCGCAGCGGCTAGGCTCCTGGTTTAAAATAATCAAGGAGGCGATCGCCTGAATCTGCTCGAATCAATGCAACAACCACATCAGGTAAAGCGCTTAAGCTGGGGTAAACTAAATAGCGAGGTTCCCAACGAGGGCGAAACTTTTCTTTATAGGCATGTAAGCCTTGAAAATTATAGAATTGACTCAAGTGTTCTTGAAGATAATGCAAAACCTTTTCTAAACGTCGCGACTCTTCATCATCACCGACACCAGCAAGCACGGAAAGGCCAATATTAAAACTATCATAGCCTCTTTCCTTATAATACTGGAACATAGAAATAAATAGGAAGTCCATCATACCATTTTCAACACCGCGACGATAGCGCATCATGTCGTTAGTAATTTCGTTGCGCTGGTATTCTGGCAAAAGGTTAGCAAAGGCGACAACTTCATCACTTGGAGCATGTACCACAGCCATTTCACACTCACGTAGATAAGCTTCGTCAAACCAACCTAAAGAAAACTGTTTTTCTGAGCCTTGTACCATTTGTAGCCATTCGTCGCTCACGGGTTTCAGTTGGCGTAACAAATCATCACTAATTGGTGGGGGGTAAAACTTGACTTGATACCCCATTTTAGTCATACGATTAAGTGGTGTTCTTAGATTCTTACCAGCTTTTCCCTGTAATGTGAAGGTTTTCAGGTCTACAATCCCTTCTACCCCAATCTTGAGAACTCTAAACCCTAATAAACGGTATAGGTTTACATCCTCAGCCAAAGTTTGGTAAAAAGCTGGATACCAGTCATTGCGTTGGCAGAACTGTTGGAAACTGATGATTACCTCTTTACGATCTTCTATTGGTCCTATCGGATCACCTAGAGCGATCGCACCCCGTCCTTTAGGAACATAAGCAATAACGCTACGTCCAGAAGGACTAAAAAAGTAGCTTTTATCACTTAATAACGTGAATGCTGCCAAAGAAGAATGTCCATAGTTTTCAACGATTTCTCTTGCCCTTTCTCGCTCTTTTTGGGTTGCTGGACTAAGTATTAATACCGGCTTTAATAGCATTATTAATGCATAAGTGAATGTACTTGCTGCAATAACGTAGATGGAATTTGCGAAAAAGTCTCCAAATCGAGTTTTTGGTTGTAGTCCAGCATTATCTTCTGTGAAGAACATTGCCAGAGTTTGAGCAACGGCTTCACCCCAATTAAAATTCTCTGAAAACTTGCCGTCTAGGTAGTAAAATCCTACTGTTCCGTATGCCAGGGTAAAGAATAAAGCGCCAATCAACGCTCTCGCTCCCTGTGCGATGGACGGACGGTCAGATCCTGCGGTAAAGACGTGACGCATCAGTAGTAATTGCATCAGCAGCACGCCACTGAGGAGACTTTCTTCATAATCCAGTCCCTTCAGCAAGTGGCTGAAAATAGAAATAATTAACAAACCGACAGTAAGCACCCAGGCGACTCGCTTGCGACGCAATAAGTTAGTAGCAAGTGTCAGCAAAATAAACCCAGTTAGCGCTGCAAATATATGACCGCTAGCAGTAATTTTGAAGGGCAAAAATTGCTTCAACCAGTGACTTCGTGCGTGCAGGTTTGGTGTCACGGCTGACAGCAAATTCACCACTCCGACTAAACCTGTGAGAATTGCTACACTCCAAAGTCCAATTCGGGTTTTTAAGTCATTAGCCATTAGTCATTAGGTAGGAGCAGGTTTAATCTTCTAAAATTTGAGCAGGTATGATATCTTATTAAACCTGCTCGTAGATCATTATTTAAGAGATTTGATGTTTGGGTCGAAAATTTTAAATTTTGAATAGTTCTTTGATGATTGATAAGTTTTTTTAAACTATGAATTATGATTTTTCTACCTCCTTGTGGTAAGGATTTCAAATCAACATTTGTCTGACTTATAAAAATCTGTGTAGAACTTCAGTGCAGTATTAAGCGTCTCCTTTTTGTTTAATAAGTTAAAATTTATACTCATTAGCCTTAAATGTTTTAGATAATAGTCTTAAGGCTCTTGAGTGTAAGTAGGTTCATTAAAGCCTAAGTCATCTGATGTGTGTTGTATCTGGGCAATTTGGAATTGCTCGCCTACGAATGTCAAGGAATCTGCTAAATGTTCGCGCCAGTACCTCCATGTGTGGCTTCCAGAGAACTGTCGAAACATACTATAAATTCTTAATTCGCTAAGAACTTTAGAGAACTGTTGGGCTTGTTGAATTTCGTCGAAATCTGATTTACCTGAGTCTAAATATATTCGCAACCGTTTTTTATCTTGAGGAGAGATGGTGTGAATGTAGACGATGGGGCTATTTTGAGGCCCACTTTTATCTTTAAAATAACCGCTATGACTAAATAAAATAGAAAAGTTCTTCAAATTATGTAACCCTACATTCATTGCACCCCAACCACCTGAAGATAGTCCACCTAGTGCCCAAAAATCTGGACTTGGTAGTGTGCGATAGCGCTGCTTAACAACCTTCACTAGTTCATCACCGACTGCTTGAGAAACTTTACCATAAGGTCCATCAATGTATTGGGGATCCCAATGAGAACTAGAACCCCGTTTGTCATTGCCGTCTGGTGTAATAACAATACTAGGTGGTAACTTACCTGTCATATATAACTTTTGCAAAGTCTTCAGCGCTCCTCCCTTTTGAGCAAACCAGTCTTCGGGATTACCATGCCCACCATGAAGAAGAAAAATCACAGGATAGCGCTGAGTTTGATTGTCGTCGTAACCAGGTGGTAAAGAAACACCGTAGGAACGGGTTCCTCCCATCACTCGGCTGTTATAAGTCACGAGTTTGTAGGTTAAGGGGATAGTTAAGTCGGTATCACTTGGTTGTGGTGGGAGGAATAAGACTGATGAGTGTTGTGGCGTCTTTAATGGCTGTGCTTGTACACGCTCTAGAAAACCACTGGTAAAGAGGGTTAGTACTGAGAACAGTAACAAAATTTTATTTTGAACGTATTTCATACAGATTATCCATAAAATAACAACTATAGTAGGTAGAAATAGATTACGTAACTAGTCATTCCCGTCGATTTATGTCCACTCAGGATGATTTTATTGCGTTTTTCTCTGACTTGCTAATAGGGAGTAGGGAAAACAGGAGCGCAGAAGCAGAGGCAGCACAAAAGCAGATGAGAAAAATGTTTATCTGTTGTGTTGTACACAAAGTTCACAACGGATAGTTGACTCGACAAGGGATAACGGAGGTCGAGGACTCTGAGAAGTCTAAGAGGAGCAAGAGGAGCAAGAGGTGTCCGATTTACAAAAAATCAACACATTAGTTCTTCCTCCCCCTGCTCTCCCTGCTCCCCATCCTCTATTTACCCCGACGAGTTTCAGTCAACTGCTTACTGATTGTGTAATATCCAGGTGTATCAGGTAGACGATACCAGCGCCCTAGTATATATCCTCGAGATAATTCTTTGGTGACTCTATCTTTAGCAGTTCTGAGGGTATTGCCTTCTAATTCCCCATAAATTGCACGGACGATATAATCTGTGTGAGAAACAGTATTAGGAGTTTCTTGGAGGATAGTGAAAATGGCATCCCCTAATTTCATACCTTCTAATTTGGGGACAAAGGGAATGTTGATTGAGCGTGGTCTTTGGGGAAATCGCTTATTTCTAGCGTTACTTGAACCCTTTTTGTTGCTTTCTGAGGCTTTCGATGTTTTTTGAGTAATTTTTTCGTTAGTTTGTGGTTTATCTTCTGACTCAAAAGGATTATCTTCAGAATCATCACTACTTGCACTTTCTTCGTCTGTTGTGTCTGTAACTTCTCTGTCAGATAAGGAAGCAGTTGAGCTTCTATCCTCAGCAGGGGAAGTTTGTGGTAAAGTAACCTCTGTTTGGGCTTCTGAGACTACAGAAGGTTCCTTAACCTCCTTGAGTTCAATTTCAGCTTCTTGCGAACTTTGATTTGATTTTTCGAAATCTGTCTTTGTGGACAAGTTACTCACGGCACCATTTGTATAGGTTGGTGGGAGGTCTTGCACACTTTCGCTCAAAGAGTGCGCACCGATTTTCAGTCGTGAGTGTGAAGTTGTATTGAGGGAATGCTCCGATCCCCCTACATCGTCAATCAATGCATTGATGTGTTCAAGCTGAGATACCGCATGAGTAATAATATTCTGATAATAGTCTCGAGCTTCAAACAGAGAGGTGATAAATCGGTCTATATCCATAAGGGCATGACTTTGCTAAAAGTAATATCATCAGATATCAACCTAACAGAGATTGATTAATCCAATGCCATCAAAACAGGTTCACGTTAAAGAATATACAGTGAGAGCGCACCAACGCTTGATTCACACTCGCACTTACAAGTTCATCTGCAAGCAATGCAACCAAGCAACTGTACGCGAATCATATGCTACTCTTCGACCATTATATTGTGAAAGTTGCCGTCCGAGCAAAACTAAACCGGATGCTCCAAAAGGAAAGAAAAAACCTAGACCCGTCAACTATGTATCAGACGATGGGAAAGGCTAAGGTAGGCACAATTGATGTTGATAACACATTGATTCTAGAAATTTTTCCTTTCTAAGAACCGCTCTTGACATTTAAAACTCATGATTTAGTATGCTACGATGTTGCAAATACTCTTAGCATCATTAATATTGTGAGTTTTATGAAGACCGAAGTTTCACTGCTCTGTAGCAACTGTTATTTGTCTATCTGATCACAATAGTTGTTTAGATGTGAAAATAAGGTCTCAAGAGGATACAAGAGTTGATGTATAGAAGTTGTTACTAAAGTAAACAGAAAGACAAACACCCAAATAGGCTGTTTGTCTCTCTTGCTCTCGGAAAACGCTCTGTACATCGCTGTTAAATCGGGCATTCCTTTAGCTCAAGAGAGTGCAAATCTAAGGAATTATTAGGCCGCATCAATAGCAACAAGACAATACTCATGTTGGTGTTGTCACCAACAATAAAGTTCTCCATGGTCTACTCTATGCTCAAAAAGCTCAAGCTCGATTTTAGTTCTTTGCTCGGGTTGCTGCTTCTAGCGCTTTCGATTTGGGCAATCACGCAACAACTGCGTGAATATGATTACCATGACATCTTGAACTCTTTGAGAGCAATTCCTAAAAGTCGGTTAAGTTGGTCAATTTGGTTAACAGCTGCTGGTTATCTAATTATGGCTGGCTACGATGCCTTAGGTTTTACCTATCTTGGTTGTTCCATTGCTTTTACTAAGGTTGCTTTCACAGGTCTTTTAAGCTATGTGTTTAGCAATACAATCGGTTTTGCTCTCTTGACTGGTAGTGCTATTCGTTATCGTTTCTACTCCCGGTGGGGTGTATCTCCTCTCGCAATTGCTCAAGTCATTGCGTTTACCAATTTTACTTTTTGGTTAGGGCTGTTCTCTGTGGCTGGGTTAATCTTCCTGATCAACCCTCCACATGTTCCTCCCCAATTACATTTACCTTTCGCAACAGTGCGTCCTGTAGGTATCCTTTTCCTACTGGTGGTTATAGTCTATTTATTAGGAAGTTTTATCATTAAACAACCTTTACGTATTCGCTCCCGAGAATTCCGATTTCCTTCTCCCAAAATATGTGTTTCTCAAATATTAATTTCTAGCTTTGACTGGATGATCGCCGCAGGAATTATTTATGTCTTGCTTCCTGCCAATACGCCTTTGTCTTATATGGAATTTTTAGGTATCTACTCCCTAGCGATGTTCGCAGGTGTTATTAGTAATGTTCCTGGCGGGTTAGGAGTGTTTGAAACTATCGTTTTAGTGATTCTTGCTCCTAAAGTTTCTAAAGCCGCAGTTTTTGGATCCTTGCTCGCCTATAGGGCAGTTTATGACTTTTTACCATTGATTGTAGCTACCGGTATGTTAGGAGTGTATGAACTCAGGCACCACAGGAGAGTTCGAGGGTAGGGAAGCAGGGGGAGCAGAGGAGCAGAGGAGCAGGGAGAGCAGAGGAAGAATTAAACAAAGTCAAGTCCCCAATACCCCATGCCCCATGCCCCATGCCCCATGCCCCATTCCCCATTCCCCATTCCCAATTTGTAAAAAAAATGGAATTTAGATACCCTCCAAGAAATATAATTAACAGATAGATTTGTCAGGGACAATTAACTCATAAAATTATGGCGCTCATAGTTCAGAAGTACGGTGGTAGCTCTGTCGGTTCAGTAGAACGCATACAGGCTGTTGCAAAAAGAGTTTGCAGATCTGTTAAGGCAGGAAACTCTGTTGTGGTGGTCGTTTCTGCAATGGGTAAAACCACCGATGGACTTGTGAAATTAGCCCATGAAATCTCTCCAAATCCTAACCGTCGGGAAATGGATATGCTGCTTTCTACTGGTGAACAAGTCTCAATAGCCGTGGTTAGTATGGCTTTACAAGAGTTAGGACAGCCAGCAATTTCTCTGACAGGTGCTCAAGTGGGTATTGTGACTGAAGGTGAACATACCCGTGCTCGGATTCTGCATATCGCAACTGATCGTATACAAAGACATCTAAATCAACATAAAGTCGTAGTAATAGCAGGTTTTCAAGGGATTACTAGCACTCAAGAACTGGAAATCACTACTTTGGGACGTGGGGGTTCGGATACTTCAGCAGTAGCTTTAGCGGCTGCTTTGCACGCAAATTATTGTGAAATCTATACTGATGTTCCAGGTATTCTCACTACAGATCCTCGTTTGGTTCCAGATGCTCAATTGATGGATGAAATAACTAGCGATGAAATGCTCGAACTCGCTAGCTTGGGAGCTAAAGTACTCCATCCACGTGCTGTGGAAATTGCCCGGAACTACGGCGTTCCTTTGGTGGTACGCTCTAGTTGGACTGATGATCCCGGAACTTGGGTTCTTTCACCAAGATCGCGATCGCGATCGCTAGTTAATCTAGAAATTGCCCGAGCAGTAGATCATGTAGAATATGATAGGAATCAGGCAAGAGTAGCGTTATTGCGAGTCCCAGATAAACCAGGTGTTGCGGCTCGATTATTCGGAGAGATTGCCCGTCAAGATGTCGATGTAGATTTAATTATTCAGTCGATACATGAAGGTAATACAAACGACATTGCTTTTACTGTGGTGACGCCAATTTTAAATAAAGCTGAGGCGGTAGCGTCTGCGATCGCACCCGTTTTACGCTCTGACAAAAGTGCGGAAACAGAACAAGCTGAGGTTATGGTGCAGCATGATATTGCTAAAGTTAGCATAGCAGGGGCAGGAATGATTGGCAGGCCTGGCGTTGCAGCTAAGATGTTCGCAACCCTCGCTGAAGCTAATGTCAATATCGGAATGATTTCCACCTCGGAAGTGAAAGTCAGTTGCGTGGTTGATGCTCTAGATTGCGATCGCGCTGTTAACGCGCTGCGTGCAGCTTTTGAGATCGGAATTGTAGAGGACAAACACACAACAGAACAAGGAAAATTTTCTCCCTCTTCTCCTACTCACGCCAGTCACCACTCTACAGGAAGCCGCCAAGAGGGTGTCTACAACCCAGGAAACGCGCCTACAGCGCACGCTCCCGTTGTTCGTGGTGTTGCTTTAGATATGAAGCAAGCGCGTTTAGCAATTCGCCAAATACCAGATCGTCCAGGAACAGCAGCAAAGCTGTTTGGGGTGTTGGCTCAGCACAATATTAGTGTTGATATGATTATCCAATCTCAGCGCTGCCGAATCGTTGACGGTACTCCAAAACGAGATATCGCCTTCACTATCGCGCGTATGGACGTAGACGTAGCAAAGACGATTCTTCAAGAAGCAGCAGAAGAATGGGGCTGTTGTGAAGTTGTTGTTGATAGTGCGATCGCTAAGGTAAGTATTGTTGGTGCTGGTATGGTAGGACAACCAGGCACTGCGGCTAAAATGTTTGAGGCATTAGCACAGCATGAAATTAATATTCAAATGATTGCCACCTCAGAAATTAAAATTAGCTGTGTGGTGTCTCAAGACGAAGGTGTTAAAGCCTTACAAGTCATTCATGCTGCTTTTGGACTGGCTGGCAGTGAGATCATTCAGATACCAGCTTAAGGGCTTGAAACTTAACTAATGAGTGCCCATCAATAAAAACTGTAGGAGGAAAATTGTCCCGTCAATAATGGCAATGGCAGCAAACCCTATTTTCAATATCTGCGGATTTATCCACTGGCTGATATATGGTCCTAATCTTGCTCCATAAACAGCGCCAAGTATTGTGAAGGCTGCGAAGTTCCAAGGTATGCCGCCGAGGAAAAAATTGTGTATTATTGCTAGGTAGATAGAGTTGATAGAAAGCAACACTACGCCTAGACCAATACTCCTGCTAGAGTTGATCTTGTAAGCTAGCATCAGAAATGCCGCAATCACCTCTCCTTCGCCTATAGCTACCCATCCAGTGATCAAACCACCAATTAGAGAAACTATAAACAATGGAATCTTGGCGCTATCAGGAATAGAATGCTTTTCGTTGTGACGATGACGTTGATGTAAAAAAAGTGTAATTAAACCAATGAGAATAGAAACTGGTCCAAACAGCCCTTTAACTAAAAGTGCGTTAGGATGAATAACTAATGAGCTGATAGTACTACCAATTAATAGCCCCGGTATAGTGAATTTTAATGCATCCAATGACACAACACCCCGACGTAGCCAGCCTATTGCACCGCTAGTCATACCAAAGGATTGGGTGGCGATCGCAATCTTGAGTGCAACAACAGGTGGAAGATGGTAGACAAAGATCATTGCTGGGACAAAGACTAATCCTCCACCCACAGCAGTGATATTACCGATAAATGCACCAGCTATTCCTACAAAAATCAATGCCCAGTTTTGCTGAAACAATGTCAATGGTTGAGGAAAGGCACTAAAGAAGAAAGCAAGCCAGGCTAATCCAAATAGGGGTAACCACCATGACCAATAAAGCATAGGACGAGAGGGCGTTTGACCTTCGGGCTCAAAGCTTTGTTCTGTGGTACTCATATTTTTTTTGAAGCGTATTTGGCTCAACTCTAACATTCTTAAGTTGCCAAAGAAAAGCTTGACATTCGTGTCAGCATACGCTATGCACTTTAGTATAAGTATTGTTACTATTTTAACCAATTCGCCGTAATTCCCCATCCGTCTATACGGTGGGGATATAAGGCGGGAAAAATAGAGGTGATTTCTAAGAAATCGGCGAAATTTTTCCAAGTTCTGTCCGAAATTCTTTTTACTGATAATGTACAATACAGTAAGATCACAAAAACAGGGAGGTGATGTTGAGTGCTGCGCAAGGTCGTTAAAGTTCGTATATATCCAACTTCGGAGCAACAAATCCAATTAGCCCAAGCTTTTGGGTGTGCGCGTTGGTGGTGGAACTATGCACTGAATAAGTCAATAGAGACTTATAAGGATACTGGGAAAGGATTATCTCAGTCGGCACTCAACGCACTTATACCTAAGCTCAAAAAAGCTCTTGAAACACAATGGTTAGGTGATTGCTATAGTCAAATACTGCAAGCAACAACACTAAACCTTACCAAGGCTTACAAAAACTTCTTTGAAGGACGAGCTAAATTTCCTCGGTTCAAATCAAAGAAAGATAAGCAGTCTATACAATACCCTCAGAGCGTCAAGGTTCTAGATGGAGCTATCAAGCTTCCAGGTAATATTGGTGAAGTAAAAGCCGTTATTCACCGACCAATTGAGGGGATAATCAAGACTGTTGCCGTGAGCAAGCGTCCTTCTGGTAAGTACTTTGCTTCTATTTTGTTTGAGGTAGAGGGTGATACACCAGAAACTTTATGTGACGGTAATGTGATTGGGATTGACTTAGGAATCAAACATTTTGCAGTAACAAGTAACGGTGAAAAAGTTTCCAAATTTGACAACCCTAGACACATTGCTAAGCATGAAAAAAACCTCAAACGTAAACAAAGAAAATTAGCCCGTAAAAAGGACGGAAGTAAGTCAAGATTCAAAGCTAAAAAACTTGTTGCTAAGGTTCACGAACGCTTGTGCAATTCACGACAGGATTTTCTACATAAGCTTTCTACAAGGCTTGTCAACGATAACCAAGTTGTAGTAGTAGAAAACCTAAATACCAAGGGTATGCTTCGTAATCACAACTTAGCTAAAGCAATATCCGATGCAGGATGGGGAATGTTTACCAACTTCTTAGCTTACAAGCTAGAACGCAAAGGTGGCGCTTTTATTGAGATTGATAGGTGGTTTCCTTCATCCAAGCTTTGCTCTAACTGTTTTTATCAAATGGGCGAGATGCCGTTGGATGTCCGCGAGTGGACTTGTCCTCATTGCGGCACTCACCACGATAGAGACGGCAACGCTGCACACAACATTAGAGCAGAGGGCATCCGGATTCTAAAACTAGCTGCTTGTCAGCCTGTCACTGCCGGAGGGAACCCCGGTACTGCGGTTGGAGGGGAGGTAAGTCCGAAGAGAGGGCGCAAGTCTAAACTAAGGCACACCCCTATGAATACCGAAGCCCCATCCGCCTAAGCGGTGGGGTAGTTCACGCACTCGATACCAATTGAAGCAGGGTAATCACGGAGATCTTGCCAAAACTCTTGGTCAAATTCTTCCACTACTTCGGGAGAGACTATAAGTTTTTGCCAACGAACTTGTTTAAAACCAACTTCTCGAAATACTGACTCATAAGTTTCTTGACTCAGGTAATAGTTCAAGAAGCTGAATGTAGATCCATTAATAGACATTGTGTAAGTTATGGGTGTTCCTTCCTGAAGTTCTCCAGAGATACTTTTATTCATTCCATATTTTGCTGATTTGGAATAGAATTCAGGGCGCAATAGAATATTGTCATTTATAGTTACGAAGCGACCGCCAGGTTGTAGGTTAATGAAAATAGCTTGGCACATCTTCAGCAATTCTTCTTTCGTCTGGGCATAATTCAACAGATACGCGGCAACTACAAGATCAAAGCTACCAATTTTGCCAATTTCCAGCACATCACCGACGATATATTCAATACCGAGTGGTTGTTTAGCTTCTTCCTGTCGTGCTAATTCAATCATTTTTTGGGAGATGTCTACACCAACCACTCGCCCAGCGCCTGAAAGCTTAAGCTTCCGGGTATAAGAGCCTTCACCACAAGCAAGATCTAGGATTGATTTTCCAGCAATATCTCCTAGCATTTTGAAGAACGTATATACTTCATACACCCGACAGGGTAATTCTTTCGATTTTTTGTAGTCCTCAGCTATTTGATCGTAGTGTGCAGACATTTTTAGCTCCGATAGTACGACAAGACTTATAAAGTAAGCTTTTCACTTATGTCTAGATATTACTTTGATTTCCGTACCCGATGTAGTAGTAATACCCTGCTGATTGAAAATCAAGTCCTTGAAATCTCTAGTATGAACTAGGAAATTAGTCACATTTAGATACATACTGCAGTCATAAATAGATCAGTAACTTTTTCTCTACATACTTAGAAGTTGAACTTTTAGGATAGTAACTGTCAGACAACAAAGTAAATTGGTCAAGACAAGGAAAGTTAACTATGAAAAAGATTATTGCAGGTGCGCTCATTGCACTACCTTTAATGACTACTTTCGCAACAAAAGCCTCAGCGTCAGAAGTAATTATTCGTTCTGGAATCCGCCCAACGGAACACAGAGGTGAATTTATTGCTCGCGGTAGACACCGCGTCTTCATTCCTGGACATTGGCAGTATAGAAATCACCACCGGCAATGGATTAGAGGACACTATGAATGGCGGTATTAAAACTAACTTAAGTTTTTAGCTTCAGATTAATTAGGGTGCAATTTTTAAGGGTGCGTTCCAGATTATAGCTATTCTTGGTCAAGTGCAACATATTTGTGGGGGCGAACGGTGTTCGCCCCTTCAACATTTTTGGAGATGTCTAATGAGAGCCACTATTGTAAAGTACCGTTATCATTAGAAATTTTGTTTATATTTCAGTAGGCATTTTAAGAAATTTGCCCTCCAGATGATAGTTTCTGCGGTAGAGGTGGGTATCCTTACAAGAGTAAGGGTGTTGATATCTAAGTATTTACCACATGAAACAGCGAAGCATGACCATTTCTGGAGAACACTACGTAGTTGCCCGCCGTAGGAGATTTGAGCGGCGGCAAAAGCTTGTCAGTATTGTATCGATTATATCGTTCCTCGGGTCTACAATCTTTGCTGTAGTACCTGCACTAAAAGAAGCTTTACAAGGTTCCAAGCCTCCGGTAACTGCGCTTGCTACATCTTCACTACAGCAACAAGTGCGGGGGTTGGAGATGGTATTACAGCGTGAACCAGAAAATCGAGTGGCTTTGGAAAACTTGGTGCGCGCACGGATACGGTTGAAAAACCTACAGGCTGCTATTCCACCTTTGGAGAAATTGGTGAAACTAGATCCCCAGAGGAAGGATTATAAGCAGATGTTGGGAGAGGTAAAACAGCAATTGAGTAATGACAAAACTAATGATTCTTTAAGAGTAATTGAGCCTAAAACACCAAACAAAAAATAAAGCAATTACCATCTCAACAAATAAATAATATGAGAGTCAAGTAATGGTAAAAAAAACAGAAAATATAACTCAATCCCTGAAGGATTATCAGGAACAAATTGAAAACAAGAATGTAATAAATAAACTGATATACTCCCGCAAAGAGATTGCAGAATATTGGCTAAATTTATCAACAGATAATTTAGAAAAATCCTACTTGGGAAATATAGGCAGAGCATATAAATTTTTACTAAATAGCAATATTAAAAATGAATCCTTGACGGAAGAGGAAACTATTTTTCTTAATGAAATATTAGAGAACCAACGTGAATCGTCAGTACTTCCCGAATGGGAATATCTTCCCGAAGGTTGGGGGACTAAAAATTTCTCTATCAAAGGCTGGGATGTTGAAAGCATTTTGAAAATTCGTAAGCAAAATTTGCCTGAACTTTTACAATTAGTTCAAAGTACTAGACCTTTAGGAAAGAGCTATTCAGCGCATAACACGTACATGACATATGCTTATGTGCTGGCTTTAACTGCCCGAAAAAAAGATAAAATTTCTATTCTCGACTGGGGGGGTGGGATAGGAGATTATTACCTAATTAGTAAATCTTTAATGCCAGATATAGAAATTGATTATCACTGTAAAGAAGTTCCTTTTTTATGTGAGGGCGGACGGGAATGCTTGCCAGAGGTTCACTTCTATGAAGATGAGGAGGAATGTTTTAAACAAAGTTATGACTTAGTATTAGCAAGCTCATCATTGCAATATGTCGAAAATTGGCAAATAGTTGCTCAAAAACTTGCTGCGGTAAGCCGCTCTTCTCTTTATATTACACGCCTACCAATTGTTCATCAAGCGGAATCATTTGTGGTGCTGCAAAGAGCTTATAGATATGGATATCAGACGGAGTATATGGGGTGGTTCTTAAATCGTCAAGTGTTTTTAAATTATCTAAGTAGCTTGCAGATGGAGTTGGTGCGAGAGTTTTTGATTGAAGAAAGATTCTCGGTACAGGATGCACCAGAACATGCGGAATGTCGCGGTTTTCTCTTTTGCCCACAAGTATATGGTTCAAAAACATGACTGATAATCCTTTCAAAGGGCGTAAAGCTTTAATTACAGGCGGGTTAGGTTTTATTGGTAGCAACTTGGCTCGACGATTGGTAGAACTGGGAGCCGAAGTGTCTCTAGTAGATAGCCTGATCCCAGAATACGGCGGTAATTTGTTTAATATTGCTGGAATTGAAGATGCAGTGAAGGTCAATATCTCTGATGTTCGTGACCCTCATAGTATCTGTTATTTAATTCAAGGGCAAGATTATCTCTTTAACTTGGCAGGGCAAACCAGTCACTTGGATTCAATGAAAGATCCTGACACTGATTTAGAAATCAACTGCCGCTCACAACTCTCTATTTTAGAAGCTTGTCGCAAATACAACCCTAACATTGAAATTGTTTTTGCTAGTACCCGTCAAATATACGGCAAACCTGACTACCTACCGGTAGATGAAAAACACCCTCTGCGCCCTGTAGATGTTAACGGCATCAATAAGATGGCTGGTGAGTGGTATCATATCCTCTACAACAACGTTTACGGGATTCGTGCCTGTGCGTTACGCTTAACTAATACTTATGGTCCTCGGATGCGAATCAAAGACACTCGCCAAACCTTTTTAGGCATTTGGATTCGATGTCTAGTAGAAGGTAAGCGCTTTGAGGTTTGGGAGGGAGAGCAGTTACGAGACTTTACTTATGTAGATGATGCCTTAGAAGCCCTTTTAATAGCAGCCGCTAGTCCAGCCGCTAAAGGTCAAATTTTTAATTTGGGCGGAGATTGTGTCATTAGCTTAAAGGATTTAGGAAACTTACTGATTGAAGTTAATGGCACTGGAGAGTTGTTGATTCGTTCGTTTCCATCAGAACGCAAACGAATTGATATTGGTGATTACTACGCTGACTACAACCTAATCCACTCAGAATTGGGATGGAAACCGAAAGTGTCTTTGCGAGAGGGATTAGCAACGACGTTAAGTTTTTATCGTGAACACATAGAGCATTATTTGTGATGATTCAACATCAAACTGTGATACGACAAACAGATCCTCAAGCTAGTTATTTGGCTCATAAAGCGGAAATCGATGCCGCGATCAGTCGAGTGTTAGATAGTGGCTGGTATGTTCTGGGTGGAGAAGTACAAGCTTTTGAGAAAGAGTTTGCTTCTTATTTAGGTGTGAGTGATGCTATTGGCGTTGCTAATGGAACAGATGCTCTAGCAATAGCTTTACGTGCTCTTGATATTGGTTTTGGGGACGCTGTGATAACTGTATCTCACACTGCTGTAGCTACTGTAGCTGCAATTGAACTTGTTGGGGCTACCCCTGTACTAGTGGATGTTGATACTGAAACTTACAACCTTGATCTTAACCATCTAGAAGACACAATTAGACGAACTCTGAATTCAACGTCTCAAAAGACTCGATTGAAAGCGATCATTCCAGTTCATCTTTATGGTTATCCAGCTGATCTTAAAGAGATTATAGATCTTGCGAGACGTTATGAATTGTACGTAGTTGAAGACTGCGCTCAATCTCATGGTGCTGAATACATGGGGCATAAGACTGGGAGTTTGGGAGATTTAGCTGCTTTCAGTTTTTACCCAACCAAAAATTTAGGTGCTTTGGGTGATGGTGGGGCTGTTGTGACAAATGATGTGAGTTTGGCACAAAAAGTGCGATCGCTACGGGAATACGGATGGCAAGAGCGATATATTAGCAGCATTCCGGGAATGAACACCCGCCTAGACGAACTACAGGCATCTATTTTAAGAGTCAAACTACGATACCTGGATCATGAAAACTCCGAGCGTCAGCAATTGGCTCGTAGATATAATCAACTCCTCTCAACTACATCTTTAGTTTTGCCTTATAAACACGATAACGCTGATCACGTTTACCATCAGTATGTTGTACGTAGCCAAAAACGGGATGAGTTAAGAGCGTACCTTAAAGAGCATGGTATTAGCACACTAATTCACTATCCGGTTCCAATTCACTTACAGCCAGCTTATCAAAACAGAATTTTTATTCCTCAACAGAAACTCAAAAACACTGAAAGAGTTAGCCAAGAAATTTTTAGCCTACCAATGCATCCCCACCTGACTATTGAACAAGTTCAGCAAGTCAGTGAAATGATTACTCTTTGGCACAAACAGAAACTGGAGAAAGATTAATGTACTATTTTTGCACGTACTTTGACCATCGTTATTTACCCAGAGGATTAGCACTCTACCGCTCGTTAAAGCAGCATTGCTCCGGATTTAAATTATGGGTTTTATGCCTAAATTCAACTTGCTATGACATTCTTTCCCAGTTAAATCTACCAGATATTTATTTAATTTCTCTAGAAGATTTTGAGCAAAATGATGATGAACTTCTCATAGCTAAACAAAACCGTACACTTATCGAGTACTACTTTACCTGCACACCAAGCTTACCCTTGTATATTCTTAATAAGTGTGCTGAAGTAGACTTAATAACATATTTAGATGCAGATTTATACTTTTTTTCTAATCCAGAACGACTATATAAAGAAATTGGCGATAACTCAATAGCTATTATTGAGCATCGTTTTTCACAAAAAAATGAACACTTAATAAAGTATGGTATTTATAATGTAGGTTGGCTTTCTTTCAGACGAGATGAATATGGTCTTTCGTGCTTGCGTTGGTACCGTGAGCAATGCCTTGAATGGTGTTATGATCGAGTTGAAGAGAATAGATTTGCCGATCAAAAATATCTAGATGACTGGACTACTCGTTTTGAAAATGTAGTTGTCTTAGAACATAAGGGAGCCAATGTAGCCAGTTGGAATATTGATAAATACAAAATAAATGGTCACAAAAATCAGGTTTGGATTGATGAGCAACTTCTGATTTTCTACCATTTTCATAGCTTTGATAAAAATAAACCTTGGGCATATTATCTTAACCCAGGCTTTCAATGCAAAAGGGCTAGTGACCATGTGATAATGCGAGATATTTTTGGCCCTTATATCAGGGAATTGGCAGATATAACTGAGCAAGTATCACCTCTATTTCCACAAGTTTCTCTTCGGAGCAGTATTAGAGGTACAGCAATTACATCTGCCAATGAAATTGGTCAATTAGGACAAGGTAAGTTAGGCGGAACTGAGGGTTTCCTATTAGCTCATGAAAAATCTGAGCAATTACTTGTTAAAAAACTTGTTCTTCCTGGAATGACAGTTTTTGATGTTGGTGCTCATATCGGTAGTTATTCAATTTTGCTAAGCAAATTAGTTGGTACCACAGGAAGAGTCTTTTCTTTCGAGCCAACCCCAAGCACATTCAGAAAACTGAAACATAATCTTTATGCTTACGATTGCTGTAATATAAATGCATTTCAGAAAGTAGTTTTTTCTGAAAATAAACAAATGGAGATGAATTTATTTCCAGATGAATACTCATCATGGAATAGTCTCGGCAAACCTCAAATGTTAGACCCAAATACATTATCTAATTATGTACCATTGGTCAACACAGCCAAAGTGGAAGCAATTACTTTAGACTCATTCTGCCAAGATAATAATATTGAATTTATAGATTTTTTGAAAGTAGATGTGGAAGGAGCAGAAAGTGATGTTCTTAAAGGAACCCTTGAACTTTTGAAAAAAAAGTTGATTCGATGTATTCAATTTGAAATATCCAAAAAAATGTTAGAAGGTATGTCTCGACAAGCTAAGGAGACATTTGATATTCTCATTGAAAACGGCTATGAATGTCATCAAATAACAAAGAGTGGAGAAATTGGTCAAATTGTCACAGACTCTGATTCTTTTTATGAAAACTATATTGCTTTTCCTACGAATTCAGAGCTATCAAAAGCCGTTGCACAAACAAACCAATATCTAGTCAAGTATGAAAACAAAAGTTTACCGTCTCCGTTGAGAATTATTATTGGCTCTGCCGTAGTTCATCAGGCTAACTGGATTTCAACTGATATTGATACTCTTAATATCCTAAATCAACATGATTGGGAAAAAATGTTTCATAAATCGTCGCTAGATGCTATCTTAGCGGAACACGTCTGGGAACACTTAACTAGAGATGAGGGTATTATTGCCGCAGAAAATTGCTATCAATACCTCAAAAAAGGTGGATACATAAGAGTTGCTGTTCCGGATGGAAACCATCCAGATCCAGAGTATATTAGTGCTGTTAAACCGGGAGGAATAGTAGGCGGTGATCAAGAGCACAAAATTCTCTACAACTACTTTTCATTGAAAGAAGTGTTTGAAACAGCTGGATTTCATGTAGAAATGCTTGAATATTTTGATGAAAAAGGAGAATTTCATTTCAAAAACTGGAATCCTAGCGATGGGATAATACATAGATCAAAAAGATTTGATGAAAGAAATATTGACAATCGACTTAATTTCACTTCTATTATAATTGATGCCATCAAAATAAACTGATGTGTTTAATTTTATCAAATTGCACAGCAATTTTTCTTGATTAATGATTTCCTAATATAGGAGAATTTTAAATGGTTAATTGGCAACTTAAAACGCCTGTTTGCTTTACTATTTTTAATAGACCAGATACCACTCAGAAAGTATTTGAGGCGATTCGCCAAGTTAAGCCGCCCTTGCTTTTAATAATTTCTGATGGTCCTCGAAGTGACAAATTAGGCGAAGTAGAAAAATGTAATGCCGTACGTGCCATAGTTGACCAGATTGACTGGAAATGCGAATTGCTGAAAAATTTTTCAGATATAAATATGGGCTTAAAGCATCGCATATCTAGTGGTTTAGATTGGGTTTTTAATATAGTAGAGGAAGCAATTATTTTAGAAGATGATTGTTTACCACACCCAACATTTTTTCGATTTTGTGAAGACTTACTAGAACATTATCGATATGATGAACGGGTAATGTTAATTACTGGTACTAACTTTCAATTTGGACTTAAGCGGACAAATTATAGTTACTATTTTTCTCGCTATATTGATTGCTGGGGATGGGCGACTTGGAAGCGAGCATGGCAAAATTTTGATTTTGAAATGAAGCAGTGGCCAGAAATTAGAGATAATAATTGGCTTATTGATATATTACAAGATCCTGTAGAAGCCGCATCTTGGTCAAATATTTTTCAAAACACTTATGATGGTCATATAAATTCTTGGGCTTATCGCTGGAAATTAGCGTGCTGGATTCAGAGCGGATTAACTATTATTCCTAATAGAAACTTAGTTTCTAATATTGGATTTAATATTGATGCTGTTCACACAAAAGATAGCAGAAGCCCATTTGCTAATACACCTGTAGAAGAAATCGATTTTCCGCTAAATCATCCTAAATTTGTGATTCGTGATGCTGAATCCGATGATTTTACAAAAAGAGTAATGTTTAGTGGTGATACTGTTGAATTAAGAAAAAGGCTTGCTGATTCCTGGCTTAATCTAACTGAAGAAGATTTTGCAAGTGAATACAATCAGGTAAATATTAAAAATCTTTTAAACAGCAGTATTAAGGACGAAGTTTTGAATGAAGCAGAAACAGTCATACAAAAGGAATTAATCAAAAATATGAACACAGAATCTGATGACAATAAAAAAATACAATATTTGCTAGCAAGTATGCTGTATTGCTATCCTCACCAGTTACCATTACAGTATGATCTTTCTCAAATTCCTGAGTGGTTACTCCATGACTATCTAAAGTTTACGTTAGAGCCTCCCTATTTGTTTCAGGAAGTAGGTGAGGTTAATCAATATTCCCAATATTTAGAAAAATGGATAAATTATTTACATACTATTATTTCGAATGATCCAAATTCAAAGCTCTGTCAAGAAGTTGCTATAGCTTTGACAAAATATGGCAAATTTATCCCACCATGTATAATGACAGAAAATATAAAAAATATTTGTCAAAAGCGTAGTGAAATATTAGAGTTTGCTTTAAAAAGTCAAGGTTATGAAATAGATTATAATTTTCAAGAAAGACTACCAGGTAGAAACAAAATTCGACTAGGTATACTAGCAGAAAATTTTGGATTAAAAACACAAATTTTTGCTAAATTACCGATATTCAAGTATTTAAATAGAGACGTTTTTGAAATCATTATTTATTCTCTATGGTCTAGCGGTGATCGTATTGAACGTTATTGTTCAGGACATGTAGATGTAGGAATTCAACTTCCCGAAGATTTAGACAGTCAGGTACAAACTATTCGAGACGATGACTTAGATATACTTTTTATTGCTGACAATATCACAGCTAAAACGACTCCGATTACTTTGATGTCTTTACATCGGCTAGCACGCGTTCAGGTTACTGGTATAAGTTCAGGTATAACAAGTGGAATACGCAATATTGACTATTATATTTCTGGGGAACTGAATTATCTAGAAAAACAAGCTGCACGAAATTACACTGAAACATTAGTTACTCTCAGTGGATCTGGAATGTGTTGGGATTTCGCCACGGAAGAACAGGGTATTAGTACAACGAGTATTAGCCGTAAAAGTATAGGTATTGACGAAAATGACATCGTCTATGTCTCTGGTTCAGGTTGCGATATTCTTTTGCCAGAAGTAGAAGTCTCTTGGGCAAAAATAATTGCTAATGTTCCTAATTCAAAGCTACTACTTTATCCACATAACATTAGCTGGTCATCTTCTTATACTTTTCATGGATTTAAAAATCGTTTGAAAGCTACATGTGCTAAGTTCAATATAAGTGAAAAAAGAGTGATTATTCTTGAACCAGTACAAAATCGTGTTTCTTTAAAAGAATGTTTTAAGCTTGGGGATATCTATTTAGATTCTTACCCATCTTCAGACCATACATCAGTAATTGCAGCTTTGGAGATTGGATTACCAACTGTAGTAATGGCAGGGAATTTTGCTTGTGCTTGGACTAGTTCGTCGCTACTACAAGAAATTGCAATGTATGATTTAATTGCGGACACAGAGGAGTTATACATCCAATTAGGAGTTAATCTAGGAAAAGATCAGGAATTTCGTCAAGAAAAGAGTAAGCAAATCCAGGATAAAATGCAGATCCTACCTGGTTTTTTAGACAGTCGTTCTTATTCTACTCAAATGGGAACGTTGTTACAAAAGCTTTTTCTCGAAAGTTTTAGTGATTCCCTACGAGAAAATTTCAATTTAAGGGATATCAACCTGCTGATTTTTCCAGACTGGAACCAGGCAGAAGATTTGCTGTGCAATAATTTAGCAGATGTAATTAGAGCGATCGCCACTCGTCCTGATAGCGATAAAATTACTCTACTGATCGATACAAGTGACATCTCTGTTGAAGATGCACAAATGTTGCTATCCGGTATTACGATGAATTTTTTAATGGAAGAAGATTTAGATGTAACCGAGGATTTAGTAATTTCTCTCATAGAACCACTAGCTGATATTCATTGGCAAGCTTTAATGCCTTACCTCTACGCCAGAATTGTTTTGGAACATGAAAATCAACAAGCTGTTGCAAATGTAAAAGCCGATACTCTACCCTGCTACGAAGTGGAAAAACTAGCTGGAGAGTTTTTTTTTACTTAAGTCATAAATTCTTTCACGAGGGAAGATGGCACGAGGCTATACCGCAATATCAAAATTTGCTAGCAACTCAACCCTGTGAAGCAGATATTTACTGGCGCTTAAGTGAGTGTTATCTAGAGTTAAACCGGCGGAATGAAGCTTTTAGCACTTTGAGAGAAGGTATTAAACTATACCCAAAAAGCGGCAATTTGCATTTTTCGTTAATCATGAATTTGCGGCGGAGTGGACGCACTCAAGAAGCAATTGAGAGTGCGATCGCCGCCTCAAATGAGTTACCTGACGATTACACTTTTAAGCTACTCAAACATTTAACAGTCCCTGCAATCTACGATAATCCGCAAGAAATTAGTTTTTATCGTCAGAGATATACACAGGGACTACAAAATTTAGTTCATGAAACATCCCTTAAAACTTCTGAAGAGAAACAGAGTGCCTTAGCAGGTATAAGTCGCCTCACAAACTTTTATTTGTCGTACCAGGCACAAAACGATATCCAGTTACAACGTGAGTATGGGAACTTAGTGCATGAAATTATGGCGGCTAACTATCCCCAATGGATAGAGCCTTTATCGATGCCAAGCCTGAAGGAGAAAATTCGGGTGGGCTACGTTTCTCATTACCTGCACTCTTACAGTGGAACACTTTGGTTAACTGGCTGGCTGCGTGAGTGCGATCGCCAAAACTTTGAAATTTACTCTTACTACACTGGAAACTCCCCTGACGCGATTACACAAAAATTCCAAGAGTACAGTGATGTTTTCCACCATATTCCTTATAACCTGGAAGCTGCTTGTCAACAAATAATAGCTGATAAACTGCACATCCTGGTCTATCCTGAGATTGGTATGAATCCCCAAACAATGCTAATGGCAGCTTTACGACTTGCCGCTGTACAGTGCGTTGCGTGGGGGCATCCGGTAACAACTGGCTTGTCAACAATTGATTACTTTTTATCCAGCGAGTTAATGGAACCGGAGAATGCACAAAAGCATTACTCAGAGAAACTGATTCGCTTACCTAATATTGGAGTTTCTTACCCCAAGCCCTATATTCCACCAGTAACCAAAAGCCGCTCAGATTATAACTTACCAGAAGACGCTATTCTGTACTTGTGTTGCCAAGCACCTTTTAAATACTTACCACAGTACGATTTTATTTTCCCAGAAATTGCTTGTCGTGTCCCTAAAGCTAGATTCGTATTTTTGCGAGGTGAGTTACTTCAACAGCGTTTAAATCGTGCTTTTACAGCGGTAAATCTTAAGAGTGAAGATTACTGTATATTCTTGACCATTCCAGAACGGGTTGATTATTTGATGATTAACCTGCTTTGTGACGTTTACCTTGACACTTTTACTTGGTCTGGGGGTAATACTACCCTAGAAGCGATCGCTTGTAACCTGCCAGTCGTCACTTGCCCAGGTGAATTTATGAGAGGGCGTCACTCCGACAGTTTCCTCAAAATGTTAGGAGTTCCAGACACAATTGCTCAAAATGAAACAGAATACATAGAAATTGCTGCTAAATTAGGACTAAGCACTGCTTGGCGGCTGAATATTGCCCAAAGCATCAGCGAACGACAAGATTATCTCTATAACGATAAAGTTTGTGTTAAAGCTCTTGAAAAGTTTTATAACACTTTAATAGGTGCCTAATTGACCGAGAAACCACACTTTTTTGCTAGATACAAAGCTTCTTGGGGGAAACTGCATAAGCTCCAACTGCTCACATTTATTTATTTCATGCAACGATGTAAGGAATGAAGAATCCCTGTCAATTGTGAGGCTAAGCAGCAACAATGGGTGTTTCATCAAGATATTGGAGCATATGGCGAATCACCCCTGGAAGTGAAACGCTAGGATATAAATGTCATTCAATTGACATTGCACGAAAGTTTTTTGACGAACAAGTTGTCAATTATGAGTATGAGGATATACAAGTTGCACTGCTATCTTACTTTAATGAATCTGATGTTGATATTATCACTCGTGCTCAAGCTGGACTGTGTCTAAGATGCTATGTTTCTCTACCTATACTTAAAACTTGTCAAAAACTTGACAGCTTGTTCAGTGGAGAAAAGTACTTTACGTATAAAGATCTATTGCCATTTGTTTTAAATGACGATGGACAAACTCTAGTTGTTTTGGATAGCGATCGCAAAAAACAATTGAGAGTTAACGAAACCGGAAGAGCCGAAAATTCTCAGTATCAATTTTTTCCTGTTAAGGTTTTACAAACATTTAAATTGAATTCTGAGTCTAGAATGAGCCTAGATAACTGGACACATTTACAAACTAAGCAACATCCCGAAATTAAAGATTTCTTGTCTGAGTTTGGTTTTAAGCACTTAAGCGACTGGGCACTTTTAAATAGAGTTAGAGTTAAACAATTTAAAAATTTATCTCAGCGCGATCGCAATATTGTAGAGGTTTTCCATATAGTTTATCGTCGAGATCGGCTTCAGCGCAATTTAAGGGGAATCAAAAAATGTCCAGATCCTTCTGCATCTCAATTGCAAGAAATGATCAGCCACTTGCGACAAAGAAATCTTATCATCAACACAGCAGGAGAGTTGATGAAAGAGTTAAACCAGATAGCTGTACAGTTGAGACAGTATGACATCTGGAGTTATAGAGAACCGCTAGAGATTCAAGATCCAGATACAGGAATTCGTTCACCTAGAACAGATTTACCCACCAACACTTTCAATGAATTAGATCTAGAAGAGCGAGAATTTTCTGATTTTTTGTATGCGCAACTCAACTTGACTCTAATCGAAGCCATAGAGCAAGAGATACAAGAGCGGCTGAGTAGTTTACAAAAAAGCAAAAAATATGGACCACTTGCCAAACAATTCATTCCTGGATTACAACTATATTACTGTCAGGGGATGTCTTTGAAAGAGATTGCCCCTAAATTAGGAATGACGAGTTGGGATCAAGCTAGGCGAATCTTGAATCCGGGAGAACTTCTATCTAAAGTACGAACTTTAACGGTACAAAAACTTCTCGAGAGTATCTTGGATAAAGCTGAAAAAAAAGGATTAACTAAAATTCCTCATAATCCAGACTACATCGAAGCCCTGGCTATTCAAATTGAAGCTTTTACCGATGGAGAAATTTTCAGTCAAGCATTAGAAGAACTTAGGACAGGAAAGAACCGTTCGATGAACAGTATTTATAGTCAGCAACTTCGCGTTTACTTAAAACAACATAGATAAGGCAGGAATTAAAGTTATGATTACTTCAACTAATTTGAGACTCTCTCTTTTAGAAGAAACTTGGCTAGATCCAGAACATTTTGAAAAAGCAAGAGAGCTAAGCAAGCTAGTAACTGGTGAGGTTACTCAGTGGCAAACCTATTTAAATATACTAGCGTTACTCGGCTTTGAACAATGGCTCAGTGAGCGTATCCCACAAGAATCAATAGATGTAGAGACTATTATTAATGAGAGTAGTTGCTCTATTGATTGTTGTGATTTTAAAGTTTGTGTTATTGCTACAGAGCAAGTACTAGATGAAGTGGTGAATGTTCCTCAAAAAATTATAGAACAACCACAATTAGCCACTCATTTCTATGTAGTGGTTGAGGTACTAGAAGAAGAAGCAAAAGTTATTATTAGAGGAATTTTACGGTACGACCAATTGAGGGATTATATAACGGAAGTAAATTTACAACCTCAACAAGAAGAATGTAATGAGTACTATCGACTACCTTTATCCTTGTTTGATGCTGAACCAAATCACCTCTTATTCTACTGTCGTTTCTTAACCCCGAACTCTATTCCTCTACCTATAGTTTCAGGCGATCCTTCATCTGTAGTCTTATTTGCCTCAATGGAAAAAACTAGAACCAAGTTAAGTCAATGGTTAGAGAACATCTTTGAAGAAGGTTGGCACGTTATTGATACGTTAATAAATCCAATACCTAATCTCGCTTGGCATACTAGAAACGTTCAAGAAGCTGTAGAAAGAGCAAAATTAATTGATTTAGGCATGAGTCTGAGTGATCAAACTGTAGCGTTGCTCGTAAACATCACGGAAAGAACAGAGGATAAATTAGGTGTTTTGATACAGTTACATCCAACAGGTGAGGAAAGGTATTTACCACAAAATTTCAAACTGACTTTACTATCAAAGACTGGAAAAACTCTTCAAGAAGTCATTTCGAGAAGTCACGATAACTACATCCAACTTAGACCCTTTAAGGGTGAACCTGGTAAATGTTTCTGTATCAAAGTAAGTTATGGTGATGCTAGCATTCAAGAAGATTTTGAGCTTTAGTAATGAAGAATTCAGGAGTCAGGAGTCAGAAATCAGAAGTAACTGAAGTAAGTATTAACGCATAAAGCAGTTTAAGTCCCAAGATGGGATTAATTCTGACTCCTGTATTGTGACTCCTGTATTCATGGTAAGATCAACATTGCATCGCCGAATGAATAAAAACGGTATCGAGCTTTGATAGCTTCTTGGTATATGTTTAACAAATTTTGCCTACCGATTAAAGCACTCACGAGCATTAACAGACTTGAACGGGGAAGGTGAAAATTGGTAATCAAGCCTTCCACTACCCGCCACTGGTAGCCAGGATAAATAAACAAGTCTGTTAGACCACAAAACGGTTGTAACTCTCCTGATTGTGCTGCACCTTCTAATGCTCGTGCTACTGTTGTACCTACCGCAATAACTCGACCACCGGCGGCTTTGGTAGCGCGGATCATCTCTACTGTTGATGAAGAGACTGAAATCCATTCTTGATGCATTTTGTGAGTGGTGACATTTTCGACTTCTAAGGGACGAAATGTTCCTAAGCCAACGTGCAGTGTTATGAAACTTTGGTTAATTCCGCGATCGCGCAACTTTTGTAGTAACTCTGGTGTAAAGTGTAGCCCTGCTGTTGGAGCAGCGATCGCTCCTGGATGTTTTGCATAAACTGTTTGGTACTGTTGGCTATCAGCATTAGACGAAGTAATGTATGGAGGCAAAGGTACTACACCAAACACTTCTAATAATTCCACCAGAGATAACCCTTCAGGCACATCGAATTTCAGTAACCGTCCTCCAGTAGTTTTATCTGTTTCCATAACTGTTGCTGTAAGGGAAGGAGGAAATTCTTTACCAGCAACGCCTCCCCTTGGTTCAAAAATAATCTTTGCTCCTCGTTTAAAGCGTTTTCCTGGCTTTACCAAAGCTAACCAACAGTTATCAAGCCGATCTTCCAAAAGCAAAACTTCTATCTCTGCACCCGTAGATTTACGGCCATATAGTCGTGCCGGAATAACCTGCGTATTGTTCATAACTAATAAATCTTTGGGCCGCAGCACATCCGGTAAATCACGGAAAATGTTATGCTGAGGTAATATTTGTTTTCCTTCATCAGTGGAATTCACTACCAGCAGCCTAGAACTGTCACGAGGAACTAGTGGATTTTGCGCAATAAGTTCTTGAGGTAAGTCGTAATTATATCCGTCTAAAGAATGGTCTTCATTCTTCCCAAGGTCAGAGGTTGCACTCAAATTGTATGTTATAAGTGGTTGTTCCATTTATATGTAGGTTCTCTTAATACTCAGTGGTTTTCACGTTGGTTTATTGTGAACTTTAATTTTGATCTCTAGGTTTTCACGCCCATACTATTAAGCAATACGTAACCTCGAATATGAAAATTGGGTAAACCTCCCCATCTAAAAACGGGGGCTTTTACCCTAGCGGGTGGGTGGTCTATATCCCAATAATAGAAATGTAGGATTGGCTTTGATCCCAAGTACGAAGATGGAATACTTGTATTATCTGGCAAATGCCAGTCTAACTTTGCGGGCTGTTCAATTCTTGCATGCCAGACCACGGATAGCTGTTTCGTTTGTCACCGTAATTCATCAAATTGATGGCTGGGTTGTTAGGATCAAACTCAAGGGTCAAATATCACCCCAAGAGGATGGAGATATTCGTGCTTTCCTAAACGAATTAGGAATTAGCTACGAACCGCCCATGCGGGTGCAGATGGCACTATGGAGTTTGGAAGCTGGTCAGTGCCCTGTTGATGTAATGCGTCGCTACCAAGTAGCTATAGTATCTCATGGTAACCCAGAGAGAGAAGAAATAGAAGCTTTCCGCCAACAGTTTGTCAGAGGACTAGGTTATTGTCCAGAAACGCTAGCTTAATAAGGCTTTGAGCTAATAGCTAATTGAAAAAGTATTAGCTATTAGCTATTAAAATTATTACAATCGAAGGCTGCTGGAATATATTCTTCCAAGGTTAACCTGTAACCGCCTGCTGAAGAAAAGGCTAAACTCTCTTGTTTACTGTACCCAGCAGTTAGTCGTTGTGATATTCTCTGAGCAAGTACAATAGCAGCATCAAATCGGCATGTAAAATCTGCCTTTTGAGGATAACGTGTTAAAAATACCTGACCTGTACGCCAAAGTTTCGTTTGCTTTTTCTGCGCGATCGCACTTCTTCCCCCTGCATCCCAGCTACCTGGAGTGCGGGTCTTGACCTCAACAAATGCGATGATAGGATTATTCTTCCCATATTCGGCGATAATATCAATTTCTCCACAGCGACAACGCCATCGTCGATGCAAAATTAACCATTCTTGAGATTGTAACCACTGGGCTACTAGGTCTTCTCCTGCGACACCTATATCGAGATAATGAGATGGAGGACGATTAGCCATTGGTATCAAGCAAAATGAATTACAGGTTCAACAATCGAATTTGGTCAAATATACTTACTTTACTGCTTTTAGCAGTTATATGTATTACTGGAACCCTAAGTATAGTTCCAAACGCATTGGCACTGGACTATAACAAAGAAAGCTTAATTCGGGCTGATTTTTCAGGACGGGACTTAACAGACTCTAGCTTTGCCCACGCCAATCTCCGTTACAGCAACTTTAGTCACACCAATTTACAGGGTGTGAGTTTCTTTGCAGCCAATCTAGAATCAGCAAATTTTGAAGGAGCTGATCTTAGAAATGCTACGTTGGACTCTGCTCGCTTGACTAAAGCCAATCTAAAAAATGCAGTCTTAGAAGGTGCGTTTGCTGCTAACACTAAGTTTGATGGTGTTATCGTCGATGGAGCAGATTTCACCGATGTCTTGCTGCGTCGAGATGCCCAATATACCTTATGTAAGGTTGCTCAAGGCACTAATCCTACTACTGGACGAGCTACGCGCGATACTTTATTTTGTCCTTAGAGACGGGATTGGGGATTGGGTACTGGGGACAAGAAAATGGAATGTGTAAATTAATTTACTTTTGGTACTGAAATATAAACAAGAATCTGGAATAGTTCTGGCTGATGTTGTATCTCTAGAGTGTGGGTGAACCTCATGCCCAATGCCCCATGCCCCATGCCCCATGCCCCACAAATAAACTATGCACAAAATTCTTTCATGTTTTACCTTGTTAATTCTTGTTGTCCTAACTCTAGGTGCTTGTTCAGCACCCTCATCATCGGTGATGGAGCAACGGCAAACAACCGAGGTTGAGCAATACAGCAGTGACAGTGGTGGTCAGCAGAAACAGTGCAATCACTCTGTTGTGATCCAAAACAACGGTAAAACCGAAACTCATCAATCATCGAAGTGCTAGGTTGTCTAGCAACTACAACGCGTTTGGTGTTATAATGGGCGAAAGATTATTTTCGGTTATACAGTTTGTGTCAATCTCTTTACAAGCGTCTCTCCGAATCTAAATCTCTACGCAATTTTGATTCTGGAGATGTTTTATGTCAATTTATGTCGGGAATCTCTCTTACCAAGTTAGAGAAGACGACCTTAAACAAGTCTTTTCTGAGTACGGAACTGTTAAGAGTATTCAATTACCTACTGATCGAGAAACTGGTCGCGTAAGAGGTTTTGCCTTTATAGAAATGGGAACAGATAACGAAGAAGCCGCAGCAATTGAAGCTCTTGATACTGCTGAGTGGATGGGTCGTAGTCTTAAAGTGAATAAGGCTAGACCTAAGGAAGACAAAGGTTCTTTTGGTGCTAGACGTGGTGGTAACAACAACAGAAGCTTCTCAAGCCGCTACTAAACTTTTTGACTGTTTTTGGCAGATCATTAATCTGCCGATTACATAACACCTATTCGAGAGTATAATACCATATCGAAATGGATAAATATGGGTTGAGATGATTAGAAATTAAGTAAAACTTAACCAACCCTTTTTCGCTCCGATTTGACAGCCATCTATTAACTTATACTAAGTAGGAGAGAGAATGACCCAAATAATTATGGGCGAAAATGAAGGAATTGAATCAGCACTACGCCGATTTAAACGAGAAGTTTCTAAAGCGGGGATCTTTCCAGATATTAAGAAGCATCGCCACTTCGAAACGCCCTTGGAGAAACACAAGCGTAAAGCTAAAGAAGCTGCCAAGTCTAAGCGGTATAGGAGACGTTCAAGTTAGGTCGTCTTTTTGTTAACCAAGATGCGTTATGGCACTGCTATAGCGCATCTTAAGTTTTGATAAAGGAAAGGCAAAACTGCTTACAAGCTAATTCTTGAAGGTGCTATTGTACACTGTTAAGAAGCTGTGACAACACTGACTGTATAGCGAGTAGAGCAGGTGGAGGATTATTCAAAAACTCTGCAGAGCTATTGTTAATTAACTTATTGTAAGCATTCACTGCTCCTAGTAATTTAGATGGATTGACTTTAATTTGAGAGTTATTTCCATTGCGTGAAATGGTTTTTATTAAGCCTTTCAAGCTATTAACTAGTTGTCGAACTTCGACTCGTGTTGAAGCATTCCCACCAGCACTTAATTCATTCACGATTTGGCTTTGGTTACCGTTGCTAGAGGGTACTGTTGTTAAGAGACTCAATACAGCTTGCTGTATCTGGGGAGAAATTGATTGACCTGTTGGTAAACTTAAGTTGTTAATAGCCAGTTGATTGAGTACAATCCCAGCAGATTGGTTGACGGATGTTTCGATGGTATTGTTCTCAAATTCTACTCTTCCTCCCCCACCCTCTGTTTTAGAGGGGGAGAAACGACCACCAGAAACATCGCTAGTTGTAACAATACTACCAGTGACATCTGATTGGTTACCGGTTTGGGCTTGAGCTGGTAGACATGCGTGAAAAAGCATAACAGCTACGAAAGTCAAGCTAACAGATAGACGAAATGGAAAATGTTTAATGTTAATCATTGCATTTCTGCTCAAGAATTTAGAACGTGTAACCAAAACCGAAACCTAGAATAAATCTAGCACCATCACCAGCATTGCCTGTAACGTCTGCTACAGCTGGAGTAATAACAACTGGAATCTTTCGGAAGGGGGCTATAGAAGTACCTAGTGTCAGATCTTGACCAGTCCAATCTGCAATGAAGGATATCGGTTCAGCTAATCTTACCCCGACACTACCAAACACATTAACTGAGTCTATACGTTTTTGAACATCGTGTTCTGATCGGAAACGACCACCGCCTAAGCCTAACGATACAGTAACACTGCTAAAGGGTTTAGTAATATCATCCTTTAATTGAAAAACTTTACTAGCAACGCCATAGACACTGCTTCCAGCATCTGGAGAACCAAATGTCGCTGCGTTCTCTACCCCAAGAGCGATCGCCAAATTGTCAGGAAACAAATGGTGAAGCTTCAAGCTAACACCGCCGTTACTGAAGAAACCTTCTCTGAGAGTAGAAAAAGACGAAATAGCGACTTCTAAACCTACTAATTTTCTGTCGCCTAGACCAAATCCGAAAACCAATCCACCATCATCTTTATCGGCAAAGCGTACTCTAGTTTGATAGCTACCTCCCACGAAAACATCACCGAACGATGCACCAAAAGCTGTAGGACTAGCAACAGATGATCCAGGAGTACTGATAATTCCTTGCGTTATTGTTGTTAGCTTACTGAGTTTCGTTGATGGAATACGAAAACGTGTTCGTAAGTTTTCAAGCTCATCTGTTTGAGGCGCTGTGTTTTGTGGTGCTTCGTTCTGAGCAATATATTGATCAGTTACAGTCTGAGTTTTTCGAGTTAGGAGATTTGATAATTGTGCTGTTTTGTTATTTATCTTTGGGTTTTTTGTTAATTCCTCTGTGAAATTTACCTTTAAGTGACGAGCCTCAGTTCCTAGCAAGTAGTAAGATTTAGGAGGAGTAACGCTCTCAGCAAGCCGAGCTTTCAATTGACTTGAACCAGATTTAGCCGTCTTACTTAAATTAGCACGAGCGCTATGACCCAAATTGCTAAAGGCAAGAGCAGCTAAAAGATAAACAGGAATTTTCCAAATACGCATATGACTAACTCTATTTGTTACGAGTAACCGAGTTCATTGCTTTTGGGTAGAACAGAAAGCAAATACTCCCAATCTCAAACTTTGGAATGTGGAATGTAAGAGTTTATCGACTCTTCCTACTGCAACCTCAAAAGGATATTTGTCATGTTTTTGATAAGTCCTAACAGTTTACGCTCAGAAAAACTCTTTCATATTTGCGTAAAATCAGATATAGAGCTTATACCGTTTCTTTATGAAGAAACGCACTTTTACTAACCCTTTGAAACCGAGGGTTATATGCACACCATTAAGAATTAGTATTAGCTTTAATTAAGCTTACCTACTGAGCTTCTGAACAATTCTTTTGTAGTCTTTATATAAATCAGTAGCAATGTGGCAATTACTGAAATAATGTAACAATTTGAAATAAAATATTAGTAATAGTACTTAAAATAATTATAAACATCGATTACTAGAAACCCGAGGGCGTAAGCCTTGGCGGGACTCCGATGGTACGCCCCCATCATTTAGCATCTTTAAGACAAATGGGAAGCGTATTAACTTGGCACTTGAGTTTCTGTTGCTGTTTTCTGTCCTAATTTTGGCTCAGTACCTTGTAATAAACGCTCGATATTACCACGATGACGCGCAATTACATACAAACCACCTGTAATACCAAACAGTATGTAGGGTAAAGGTTGATGTAAAAGGATCATAAAAACAGAAACAGCGATCGCACCGCTTATTGAACTCAAAGATACAATCCGCGATATCGCTACTACAACAGCAAAGACTCCAGCAGTTGCTAAACCTACCTGCCAATTCATTGTTAACAGAATTCCTAAACCTGTAGCAACTGATTTTCCACCAGTGAAACCCAAAAAAATTGATTTACTGTGCCCTAATACAGCAGCTGAACCGGCTAAAACTACAAGCCACGATTGCCAAACTTCAGGATTGACTGTAGACGGGATGACATCAACATACTTAAATAATAAGTAGACTAAGGCGATCGCTATCACTCCCTTGAGACAATCAACGGCTAAAACGAATGCTCCTGGAGCTTTACCTAAAGTTCTTAACACATTAGTTGCTCCTGTTGAGCCAGAACCAACTTCTCGGATATCAATACCTTTTAACAGCTTAACTGCTAAGTACCCAGTAGGAAATGATCCTAGAAGGTAAGCTGTAACCAAAATTAGCCCGCACAAACTTAACCAAAGAGTCATATTCAGAGTTAGGAGTTAGGAATTAGGTATTGGGCATATAGCATAGGGCATAGGGGAAGAATTACACCGATAAATCTACGGCTATAGGGAAGTTAATACTGTTCGGGTATAGCCATGCCCCATGCCCATTGCCCCATGCCCATTGCCCCATGCCCTAATTAAAAATCATCATCGTAAGAACTTTTCATCATTTTTGGATCCGGGGCAAAGGCTAACCACAAAGGAAATTGTAGCAGTGCTAGACTAATCTTCTCTTCAGAATCGTCAATAATAATCAAAGGCTGTTGGTTTGCTTTCACCAAGCGGTCTGCCTTTTGTGCTAAAGCTTCCGGAGTTTCGAATAGTATCACTCCCCTATCGGGACCAAAATCTGGACGACCAATTCCCAAGCAATCTTGTAAACCCCGCCGCCATTCACCTAAACGTTCTGGCGTATTTGCTAATACTAAAGCGCGAATGCGATCGCCATACAGCGTGTGCAGTATTGAAATTGCTGCTGAAGAGACGAGAATATTTTGTAACCTGGAACCCATTGTACGTAAAGCACCGCGTCCCCCTTGCTTGAAGAACCAGTTAGAAACCCTTTCAGCATGAACTGGTTCAAAAGTGCGGCGCAATTGCCAGGGCGGACCATAATAATCTGGTTTGGTACGGTACTGATCTATGAGACGGCGGATTTGCTTTGTTGTATCCTGAAACTGCTGGCTAGCAAATTCTGGTGTTCCTTCCTCAGATTCAGATGACTGAGCCTTTTTGACAGCTTGTTTTTCCGGTTCTGGTTTTGGCTTTGGTACGAGTTGCAATTGTTCTGCGGCTGCTGCCAAATCTTGTAAACTACCTGTCAAATAATCTTTAAAACCCTGCACTCTGATTGCCAAATCCTGAGAAGCCCCTGCAAAAGTGGTTCGCATTTCGTTGCGAATACGTTCCTGACGCCGTTCCAACTGTTCGACAGAAATTTGGAGTGTTGCTTTACGCTGTTCTAGTTCAGACAAAGACTCTTGAATCACTTTCCCCAGAGTCAATTGACTGGTAACGACTTGCTCCTGAAGAGTTTTGTAAGACGCTTCTAAGTTTGCTATTTCTTTTTTCAGGTTTTCTTCAGTCCGTTGCAACTCAGATACACGTTGCACGAGTAGATTTTCTTGGCTATTATCTTTTGATTCTGATCCTGATTCCAGTTCGCCACTACCAAGTTCTAGCAATGCAGCAACTTCGGCGGTTAACTCTTCTGGTGATTTAGCAGGAGTTTGTGCCTCTACTTCCACGATTGGTAAAGTAGAATTTACTTCGTCTTGTTGCGTCGTGTCATCGGTATGACTTTCTACTGGTGTTTCTGCCACTGGTTCAACAGATGGGTTTTCCTGTTGCTCAGGTGTTTGGCTTTGTTCTTCTTTTGGCATCAACGAATCAGAGTGGGTTTGCTGGGTTGGATAGAGATGTAAATTTTAAGATTTTGTACTGATGTATGGTATCATGGCCCAGTAAACGCTGCAATAACGTTTACGGATACTTTACCAAATAGAAGTCAGAAGTCAGAAGTCAGGAGTCAGCATAAATTCTGACATATGAATTCATCATCCAAATTTAAACTAGTACAGCGCGGCGTAAATAAGCATACCATTCAAAATCTCTGAAAAGCCTATGCTGTATTCCTAACAGAATTTTGAATGAGCGAATTCCGCCTTGCGGTACTAGTTAAGTACGGGGACAGCGTTGTTCTAGGCAAGCCTTGAGGGTGTCGGGGTCAAATAAGATCGGTACAAAGTGAATACTTTTAATTTCTTTAAAGTAGAAAAGGATAGGGATTCTTGGCCAAAAGATCCGCCAATTTTGCCATTCTCTGTAGGGAAAGCGCCGAAGTAATTTTTCCCCTCTATAAAGATCTAAATCCGTGCTAGTAAATTTTAATCGCAGTGTGACTGCTTGAAACATGAGAAACAAGCCAAACAGCGCTATAACTAAGCCTACCCAAGGTTGAACCAACAGTAATGGAATTGCGGCAACAACTAACGCCACCGGTATGTAGTAAACCGGCTTGAGTTCAACTGTTGATGCTGAGTTGGGCGTAAGTGAAGTAGTCACAGTTAAAAATCCTGCTTCTGTTTAAACGTTACTTATGCTAGGGAACCGTTAAGGGCGCAGTGGCTCCTCCTGACTCCTGACTTCTGAATTCAGAATTCTTTTCTTAATTATTGCGCAAGAACTATAGACCTGGCAGACTTATTGTAGTGCCAGTTCCTTGGAACATAATCCAAGAAAGAAAGAAATTACTGATAAAGATAATTAACAACGCAGTCACAACGGCAGTTGTTGTTGATTGTCCTACGCCTTTAGCTCCTCCGGTTGTGGTCATGCCCCAATTGCAACCAATTACAGCAATAAAAATCCCAAAGCAAAATGCTTTGATCATTGCGCTGACAATGTCCCATGTGCCCAAAAAGTTGCGGGCTGAATCTATAAACGCTGTATCAGAAAGATTGTATAAATTTGTTGCAATAAGTAAACCCCCTATCATACCTGTCACTAAGGACAAGAGGGTTAATATTGGCAACATCAAACAGCAAGCAAGTACACGGGGAATGACCAAGTAATCAATAGGATCGGTTCTGAGCATTAAAAGAGCATCAATTTGTTCTGTGACCCGCATTGTGCCAATTTCTGCTGCAAATGCTGAACCTACTCGTCCGGCTAAAACAACTGCAGTGAGCACTGGTGCAAGTTCTCGCGTTAAGGCGATCGCCAACACTCCACCAACAATATTTCCAGCACCGAAGTTAATAAACTCCCGAGCTACCTGAATAGTAAATACTGCGCCCACAAAAACAGCTGTTAGCAGAGCAATGAATAGGGAGTCTGGTCCCACCGCCGCCATTTGATCTAAGGTGTTACGCCAATGGATTTTACCTTTGAGTAGGTGAATTGGTAATTGTCCACCTAAGAAGATTCCTGCCAGCAGTCGCTGACTCCATGACCCCAAACTCGATTTGGATGTAGTCTCGCTCAATGTTGACAAGCTAACTCATTAAAACAGGACAATAATAACATGGAAACTATGGGCATGGGGCATGGGGTATGGGGTATGGGGTATGGGGCATGGGGCATTGGGCATTGGGGACTTGACTTTATTTAATTTTTCCTCTGCTCCCCCTGCTTCCCCTGCTCCCTACTCCCTCTGTGAACTTAGTTTAAAACTCTTCTCAGAAATTAAACATACTGTTTTAGAGTCGCGCTATGTTACCAAAACGGCGACTAGCCTTGAAAGGCTTGCTGTTTCTTTGTCACACTGATGTAACTTTTTTGTAGCTTAAGGAAAGATTTGTGATAATCTATGTGTATGTATTTTAATGAAAACTTAAGATTTTTGAAATATTGACCTTCGGGTAAAAATACCACTTATTGTAGAAATTGGCAGTCTGGCAAATAACCATGGAACCCGCCCTACAGAACCATGCTCATCAATTTTCTGCGTTCACTGACGTTAATGATTATTTTTAGTTTTACCGCTCCCATCTTTTTGATCGGGGCTTTTTTCAGCATAATTTTTCTGTTCGGTTACCTTCCAGGTTTAGGGGGTATGACTGAAGCAATCACTACTCTTGTGCTGGAGTTTCTTACTATCTTTGGCAATGGTGCCCCCCTTAGAGGAGTTGTTGTTATTAGTTTCACTTGTAGTTTTGTCGGGGTGCTGTTTGATGCTTATGCTTACTATAGGTATCAAATTTTACGTTAGCTTGCTTATTGTCCTCCATAGCGAAGTTTAGCAAAACCTTATCTCCAAAGGCTTTGAAATAAATTTAATTGGTGTTAACGTATACTGATTTAGTGAATTTTATTCGTTAAATTTCTTGTTAATATATTAATTGTCAATAATTGGAAATCAAGATTAGTTTTGCTTAAAATATACTGGGCGCTACTACAGTGAATTATATTAAATAAATTGCTACGTTTTTTAATTGCTCATGATTTGGCCTTTTAAGCCCAGGTTTCGTAAACAAATAGCTCGGATTGAAATTACAGGTGCGATCGCCAGTGCCACTCGGAAGCGAGTGCTAGAAGCTCTCAAGACAGTAGAAGAGAAAAAATTTCCAGCATTACTGCTACGTATCGATAGCCCAGGCGGAACAGTCGTAGATTCTCAAGAAATCTACAGCGCTCTAAAGCAATTGCGAGAAAAAGTAAAAATTGTTGCTAGTTTTGGTAATATTTCTGCTTCTGGTGGAGTTTACATCGGAATGGGCGCAGAACATATCATGGCTAACCCTGGTACAATCACAGGTAGTATAGGCGTGATCTTACGAGGCAACAATCTAGAACGCTTACTGCAAAAAATAGGTATCTCTTTTAAGGTAATTAAGTCTGGACCCTACAAAGACATCTTGGCATTTGATCGGGAACTAACAGAACCAGAACAAAACATTTTGCAAGAACTGATTGACACTAGCTATCAGCAATTTGTAGAAACAATAGCAGAAGGGCGGTCTTTAGCTATAGAAACTGTAAAGAGTTTTGCTGATGGTCGAATTTTTACCGGACAACAAGCGGTAGAGTTGGGTATTGTAGATCGCTTAGGAACAGAAGACGATGCTCGTAAGTGGGCAGCAGAACTAGTTGGTCTTGATCCTGAGAAGACACAGCTTTATACTCTAGAAGAACCTAAACCTCTATTGAGTCGATTATTACCGGCTAGTCGTCAGGTTTCATCAGGGCTTGGGGCAGGGATTGATTGGCTAGAGTTTGAAATGTCTACTAGTGGTCTACCTTTATGGTTATATCGGCCCTAGAGTATTTTAGAATTTTAACTTCTAAAGGGTGCATAATTATTGGAAAAGATTAAACAGGGGAGGATATTTCGTGGAGTGGCGAATACGGGCTATTCGCGGAGCAACGACCGTCTCAGAAAATGGGGTTGAAGCAATGCAAGAAGCTGTGACGGAACTACTAGATGAGTTGGAAAAACGAAATCAACTGGATCCAAGAAACATCCTCAGTGTGACTTTTTCGGTAACGCGTGACTTAGATGCTATTTTTCCAGCAGCTATCGCACGCAAACGCCCTTATTGGGATAATGTCGCAATGTTAGATGTGCAGCAAATGTACGTTAAGGGCAGTATGGAACGCTGCGTGCGCTTTTTAGTTCATGCCTATCTCCCAGAGTCTGTGCCAATTTACCATACCTACTTGCGTCACGCTGCAAGTTTGCGTCCGGATTGGAGTTGAGAGGGAGCAACCCCCTTGGGGAAGTCAAAAGTCAAAAGTCAAAAGTCAAAAGTCAGAAGTCGGAGACAAGGGAGGATTATAGGTGTGTGTTCTATGAGGGATGGTGTAATAAATGGCTAGTGAAGTTCGTGTAGTTGCTCGTATGGTGGCGTTACCAGACAAAATAGAAGAGCTTAAAGCTATTCTGCTGGAATTGATTCCTCCTACCCGAAAGGAAGCAGGCTGTATCAAGTATGAACTGTTGCAAAACAATTCAGACCCTACAGACTTAACTTTTGTGGAGGAATGGACTTCTGAAGACGCTCTTAATAATCATTTACTTTCAGAACATATACAGATAGCTGTAACCAAACTTGAAAATTTAGTTGCTGCTGAACCAGACATTCGCCGGTATCATCTTATGGGCTAAAGTAAAGGAATTTTAGATTCCTTGACAACGGCGGCGATAAGTGCTATGAATTCGTCAGGGTCTACTGGCTTAGTAACGTGTTTGTGAAAGCCTGCTTCAAGTGTCTGGTGATGGTTAAGCTCTCCGGCGTAGGCAGTCAGCGCGATCGCCTGAAGTTGCTCTGGTTGACCTAAAGGCATTGTTCTAATTTTACGCATTAACATGTAGCCATCGACTTCAGGCATACCGATATCGCTCACAAGTACTTGGGGTGACCACTCTGAAAATACTTCTAGAGCTTCGTGGGCTGATACTGTAGTACGCACTTGTGCACCGTAATCTTGAAGTAAGAAGTCTAAAAATTCAAGGGTATCAACATCATCATCAACAACCAGTATTCGTACATCTTTAAGATCAGGTAAGTTATCAGGCATTGGTGTTTCCTCAACAATTTGAGGCTCAACATGTATTAAGGCTAGCATTACGGTAAGGCTACTCCCAACCTTCTCCTAGGCTAAAAGCTTGAACTGTCGCGCCGTGAAGCTTCCCAATCTTAGGGATGAGTCTGTTATTTTGTAAGCTGGGTGACGAGTCATATAAAATTTTTTTCAACTATCATAAGATCTATTGAGAACTGAAAAATATTGTATCCGAGCGCACACTACATAAAACTTATCAGTCGTTAACAAGTTCCTCATCCTGCAAAAGAGGTAATTTTAGAGTAAAAGTCGAGCCTTGTCCTTTCCCTAAACTTTGGGCGCTGATCATACCTCCATGAAGTTCTACTAATTGTCGTACGATCGCCAATCCCAAGCCAAGTCCACCAAATGCTCTTGTGGTAGTGCTATCTGCTTGCCTAAAATAATCAAAGACATAAGGTAAAAATTCTGCACTAATCCCTTGACCTGTATCACTGACTGTGATTTGAGCATAACCGTCAATACGTTCCAGGCGCACTTCCACCCTACCACCAGAAGGTGTGAACTTGACAGAGTTGGAGAGGAGATTCCAAAGAATTTGCTGCAAACGGGATGGATCGCCTATGATATTGCACGGTTGTAGTTCAAACACACTCTGAATTTGAATTGACTTAGCCTGGGCTGCTAAACGAACTGTTTCTAACGCTCCTATAATCGTCGTCTCCAGATTAACTAAGGAAACGTTGAGCGTCAGGTTACCCTGTAAAATCTGAGAGACATCAAGTAAATCTTCAATCAACTGAGCCTGTAATTTAGCATTGCGCTCAATAGTTGCAAGAGCTGTAGCAGTCTTTGCTGCGTCAAGCTTAGAATGTTGAAGTATTTTAGTCCAACCTAATATTGGATTCAAAGGAGTGCGTAGTTCGTGAGAGAGGACTGTTAAAAACTCATTTTTGATCCGATTGGCTGCTTCAGCTTCCATACGCGCTGCTTGTTCTCGTTGAAGTAGCTGAGTCCGCTCTATTTCCACCTGTTTGCGATCGCTAATATCAATACATGAGCCAATATAACCAAGAAAATCTCCTACCGCCGTGAAGCGTGGTATTCCTATATCTAATAGCCAATGATATTCACCATCATGGCGTTGCAGGCGATACTCCATTCTAAATTCTTGACGAGCATCAAACGCTTGCGTGTATGTTTCAAAGCAGTACACAAAATCATCAGGATGAACTCTGTCAGTCCAACCATTGCCTATTTCTTCTTCCATTGTCCGCCCTGTGAAGTCTAACCAGGGTTTATTAAAGTAGTAATATTGCTTGTTAACGTCGGATAACCATAGCATGACTGGCGATGAATCTGCCATGTGACGGAAAAGTGCTTCACTTTCCTTGAGTGCGGCTTCTACCCTTTTGCGTTCAGTCACGTCTAGCACCAAGGATAAAATGGAAATCATTTTTCCTGATTCATCTACCAAAACCGAGTTGTACCACTCACAGAAAACAACTGAACCATCTTTTTTATAGTTGCGGTTAGATGAGATATTACGCTGTTCAAGTCCCTTGATTAAGGGATTTAGTGTAGCTACGACAGCTTCTAAATCTTCTCTAAGCACAAATTGCCAATCGTCGAATTTCTTACCTATTACTTCCTCAGATGTCCACCCAAAGATTCTCTCACTTTCTGATGACCAACGACATATGCGAAACTCATCATCCCATTCAATCACAGCTAGAGGAGAGTTTTCGATCAGGAAGTTCAACTTTCCAAAAGTATAACGCAACGTTGACTCAGCTTCTTTGCGTTGAACTAGTTCAATTTGTGCTTGCTCAAACAGTGTGGATTGTTGGATGGCTATTCCCATTTGTGTTGTTAATGAAGATAGCAGATCCTTTTCCCACTGTTGCCATTGTCTAGGTGCTGAACATTGATGGGCGAGCAGTAGTCCCCATAAGTGTTCTCCTTGTAGAATAGGAACGACCAAATTTGCCTTAACTTCAAACCGGGACAATAAGTCAACGTGACATTGGGTTAAATTTGCTGTATGAATATCTTCTATTGCTAAAATTCGACCATTTCTGTAGGGTTCAATCCAGGTTTGCGTAAAGCAAGGATCATAAATATTTGTTGACAAAATACTGCTAACATTAGGTTTAGTAGATTCCACAACGACTGTGCCTTCCCAGTTTGGATTAAAACGGAAAATTAGTACGCGATCGCTTTGTAAGAACTGCCTTACTTCATGTACAGTTATATTTAAAATTTCTTCTAAATCCAGCGATTTGCGGATCCTTTGAGCAATTTGTAATACTAATTTTTCTCTTTGAATTTGTTGTTGTCTTGCTATTTCTGCTTGCTTTGATTTAGTGATATCCATCACTGTACCAAGCATTCGTAAAGGCTGACCAGTTTTATCATAGTAAACCTTTCCCTTACCACCAACCCAGTGTACAGAACCGTCAGCCCAGATAGTACGAAATTCTACTTCGTATTCTGTTCCTTCTTCTAATGCGCGAGCTATAGATTGAGTGATATAATTACAGTCTTCTGGATGAACAGCATCAACAAAAGCTTCATAGGTTGATAAATACAAGTCAGGCGAACGACCAAATATTGAGCTAACCAAATTCGACCACACTATCGTGTTTGATGGAATTTTCCACTCCCAAGTGCCCATTTTAGCCGCTTCTAGAGCTAATTTTAGTCGCTCCTCACTCTGTTCGAGCCTAGCACGTAACTGAGCTTTTTCAATTGCACTCTCCAATGCTAAGCGGATGCTGTCAGCAGTGAGCCGCCCTTTAACCAAATAGTCTTGAGCACCAGATCTTATTGCTTGTACTGCGATCATTTCATCTCCCTGACCTGTCATCATAATGACAGCAGGGTAATTCTCATTCATTTGTTCTCGCAGTTCTGCAAGGAATTCCAACCCATTAAAGTCAGGTAGCAAGTAATCCAAAAATACTGCATCTGGGTTACTAAGCTTACATAGCTCTAGTCCCTCTTCCCCAAACTCTGCTTCTAAAATGGTATATTTATACTGCTTATTCTGGCACAAATATCGCCGATAAGTTTCCCTATCTTCTGGACTATCATCAACAAGCACAATTGTATACTGCTTTTTAGTCATAACTACCTAGTAATTGGAGGAGGAAGGGTACTGACTTCAAACCAGTAATCGATAAAAACTTGAATACTTCTTATTAATTTATTCACGTCAATCGGCTTGATAATATATCCGTTAACACCCTGCTGATAACAAGCTTCAATATCTTTAGGATTAGAGGAGGTTGTAAATATGATCACTGGAATAGTTTTGAGTGCATTATCTTGCTTAATTTGGTTGAGAATGTCTCGTCCATCTAAGCCTGGTAAGTTAAGGTCAAGCAAAATTATTCGTGGGCGGGGGGCGTTGGTAGAATTAGCATACTTGCCAGTCTTGTAGAGAAAATCTAACGCATCATCCCCATCGGTACAGCGATAGATAGGAATAACAAAAGATAACCTCTTGATAATTCTTCCAAAAGCTTCAAAATCCTCATCGCTATCTTCAATAACTAATAAAGGTTGTGCTTGATTACCAACCATTCTGTCTCCTTAACCAGGCAATGTAAAATAAAAAGTGCTACCTTCTCCAAAAGTAGACTCTACCCAAATCTGACCCCCATGGCGTTCCACAATCTTTTTAGCAATAGTTAACCCAGCACCTGTACCTCCGCCATATTCAGAACGACCATGCAGACGCTTAAAAATGCGAAAAATTGTCTCCAAGTGCCGCTCACGAATCCCAATGCCGTTATCTTTAACATAAAAAACTAACATTGACTGAGGTTTGTGTTCATCCACGCGAATATTGTTATTGTATATCTTCGGGAGATCAGCAACATTTAAAAAACCAATTTCAACCCATCTATCAAGTTTATTATGATACTTGATTGCATTGCTAATCAAGTTCGTAAATAACTCATTTATCTGAACCTGATCGCAGACAATGGAAGGTAAGATTTTGGGGATACGGATATCAACTAGAGGTTGACCCATGCTCAAATTTAATACATCTATAACATTTTGTACTACCTCATTAAGGTTTGTGGGTTGCCAAGACAATTCTACTCGTCCTAGCCTAGAAAAATGTAACAGCGAGTCAATTAAGTCTTCCATTCTCTGGGTAAGCCGTACTAGCGTTTGTAGCTTTGAGACCCCCTCTTCATTGAGAACGTCTGCGTAATCCTCTATTAAAAAGGTGGAATAGTTATGAATTCCTCGCAGTGGTTCTTTTAAGTCATGGGAAGCGATGTAGGCAAAGGCGTCTAGTTCACTATTGCTACGTTCTAACTCAATGTTTATTTTTGCTAGTTCATCTGCTTGCCGCAATACTATCGCTACAATAGCACTTCTGAGTTCGGTAACAGCTTCAATTTCACAAGGTTTCCAGGGCAAAGAGTGACCTTGAACTGTCTGTTGCCATAACTCAAACGATTTCCGAGGAGACAAACGCTGGCTCCCATCCTCTAAGAGTTCTACTGGTTTATCGGGGTTACCTCCCCAGTTGACAGTTTGAATAACTTCTGGTCGAAACCACAAAATATAATTTTTATGAACTTTGGAGATTGTGAGGGCTAGTAACCCACTAGCAACGCCTTGAAATTTCTTAGCTTGAGGATAAACCTTAGATAAAGAATGTGTATAAAAAATATTATCTTCACTATGAGCATTTACCCAAGCAAGTAATTCTTCCATTTCTAATTGCTGGGGTGTCTTACCAAGAATAGTCCATTGTTCATCTAAGCAAATAGCAACTCCTTGAGCGCTAACAATATCTAGCAGACCAGATTCGTATTTGAGCAAACCTTCTATAAAGTTTTTTGACTGAGGAATAGATTCAACAAATTTTGATTGAATCATCTTCAATTTCATTGAATAGTCTAAATCTTCATTCTCTTGTTTATTTGCTAATTCTAAAGACATTATTTGACCAATAAATTCACATGCAGTCCGTATACTGTAGCTCACGTATCTAGGTGATGAATGATGGCAAGCAATCAATCCCCATAATTTTTTCTCTCGAATTAACGAGATAGACATAGAAGCGTCAACACCCATGTTTTTCAAATATTCAAGATGAATGGGAGAAACACTTCTTAAAACAGATAAACTCAAATCAACTGGTCGCTTCGTTAGTGGATTATTGACAGGAATTAATTCTACCGGTTGATAACTAGCACTAGGAATCAACCGTAGCCAGTTCAGAGTGTATAATTTTTTTGCTTGTTTAGGAATATCTGAAGCTGGATAATGTAAGCCAAGGTAAGGGGTTAAATCTTCTGCTTTGTCTTCAGCAATAACTGAACCTACTCCTTCATCATTAAATTGATAAATCATGACTCGCTCAAAGTCTGTAAGTTTTCGTACTTCCTTGACGACAACTTGGCACATCTCTTGTAGAGTAGATGATTTCTGCAGCTTATTAATAGTGTTTTTTACTAGATGATAAAAAGTTTCAAAATCTGTGTTTTCTTGAAGATTTTTAGGTTCTAGTTCACAGATCAACAATCCATCATAACGATGAATAATCGCATCAAATAATATATCCTCTTTTTTATTATTTTTAATTGAGATTTTGAGAGGATTAACAGTTTCAAATTCTTCCAGCAAGCACTGCTTTATAGAAAGAACTTGCTTTGAACTTAGCAAGTTCTTTAGCGGTTTATTCAGTAATTCTTCAGGATGACGATTAATTAACTCGAAAGTATTGTTACTTACTTGTATGATTTTTAACTCTGGTTCCTCAATAACCAAAAGTATCCCATGAGGCTGGATTAAACCAGGGATGTGAATCGGCTCGCGATCGCAGTTCGTCAGATCCACGCTTTGGGAAATTATATTCTCACTCTGGTTCTGAGAACTTTTTTGTTGCTCGCAATTGCTTGACATTCTGTTTGTTATTATAAAAACTTATATATTTTATTAACCTTACTTATCATTACTTGATATTTTATTGAGATGCTCCCGGTGAAGGTATGTCTTGAGATTTACGTCTTCCTGATTTGCCAGTAAAACAAAATTCCTTTGTTAAGTCACTGTACTCTAAGTTTAAGACTTTATTTATCTTGAGGTCAAAGTAGAAATGGTAATTCCACGTTTTTGGTTTTACCTACTTTGCCATCATTCCACAGCTTGGCTCGTCTAGCTTTGTGCTGGCAGAAGCGAGAAAATTTTTTTTCACCAGAGACTTACGGTAGCAACAACAAACAGTGCCGATCGCTTGATCTTCTCGGGTGCATTACGCTTTGGCTCTTGCTCTCTACTAGATTTTTCCGGCTTGTGAAAAACCTTGTTAGCTGAGTGCTATTGAGTGTTAGCTTTATTTATATATAATTGTTATTGTGCAAATATACTACGCTAATCCTGCAGACTAAAAGTACTTAAAGGATAAAAAATGCAAGAAATTATAATTTCAGAGAATAAACTGACTCGCAAACGAATTCGTTTAAGGATTCCTAAAGAATATCACCAAGAACCTGTCATTTCTCGTCTGGTATCTGAGTATGGCTTGACGGTGAATATCTCTGCTGCGATTCTGGGAGCTAATGGAATTGGAGATGGTTGGTTTGACCTAGATTTACAAGGAACGAGCGTACAGATTGATAGTGCGATCGCGTACCTGAACGATCTGGATCTGCAACTCTGGGATGAAAGCCAAGACGATATTTGGTGAAAATGGGCATAGGGCAATGGGCATGGGGCATAGGGGCTTTCTTGCATGAGGAGCGCTTGAGATCTCGTACGCAGTATTGACTCGTTCCCACTCAAGATTTACCTATTTAATTCTCTCCTGCACTCCTATGCCCGGTGCCCGGTGCCCCATGCCCTATGCCCTATGCCCCATGCCCCATGCCCCATTAAATCTCATAATGCCAAAGTTCTTCCTCTTTGAGAACTATCCGATGAATGGGAAGACGGACAATTAAGCCTTGTTCCTCTAAGTTAATTAATAAACGAGTTATAGTTACACGATTAGAATTTAGCATCTCAGCAAGATCTTGATGCGTAAGCCGCAAATCAATAAGATGTCCGCTTTCTACTTCCCTACCAAACTTTTTAACTAACCATCCCAAAAGCTTTAACAGCATTATTTCCACAGTTTTATGGCTGCGAATCAGCATAAGTTCTTGAGCTTGTTGAATATGATCTTGGAGAACCTCTGTGAGTGGATACCACTCATGTAGTGGAAGGATTTTCGCTTCTACCTTGCTTAAACACTCAATTTGATAAGGTTCAATTTTTGATAAAGCTTTACCAACTATATCCCCTGGACCCCATATTCCTAAAGTGATTAACCTACCGTCTTCATGCCATGTTACAATCCGTACGATGCCCGTTTCTATTTTCCAAAGACTATTCGGTTTCAGTGGTAGTAACGACCGAGATTGAAACTCCTTCGTGACGTTGTCGCTAGAATGAGTTGGCAAAGGGGATGATAATGACATGGATGCAAACCCACTAATTCTATAGATAAACCGTACTTTAAAGTAAGTATATCAGATTTAGGGAATGAGAAGCGCACTTGCTTGGAAGCTTTTGTTGTTATGTCAATCATCCCGTGGATATTGTTATGGCTTAACTAGTACCAAATTAGTACTTTTGTCAGGTAATTAACGTGACTTTTTTCCCATGTAATTACCCGATAAGGTTTCTAATATTTACTGTTAGTATACGCAGAATCAAACTCATCCCATACCTAACTGTGGGTTGGGTTTTTTTATAAGGAAGGCTAGCTGAAAACCTGCGTTTCTTTAGAGTCAGTAGTGTTAATAAGATCATGGATGTCATTATGCCATGTTCGTAATAATACCAAAGCGACTCACATTTTCTTTTACTAGGACAATTTTTCTTAAAACGGTTTTCAGATCAGATAGTTTCTTTTCTAGTCCACGTTCTAGCTTATGTTCCATCGAATCTAGCTCAGCTAGATTCCCCTGCGTGCTATGGAAAAAGTTGGTGATATCTCTGGCGCTTAAGCTCACCCGAAGCGCAACAGAAGGATATGTGTTAAAGATAACAGGCTGCCCGATTAGACATTTGGTTGCAGCCACTTTACGATCATTGCTGCTGCTTCCGGCAGGCAAGATCGCGGAAAAATCTTTCTGCAGAAGCCGATAGATTATTTAAGGCTTCGTATGGATTGGCAAATAGTTGCTCATAGAGGAATTTATGGTGACGCTAATTATATAAAAAGCTTTAACCCTGTACGGCGTCGGGTGATGCCATCAAATTGACCACCACTTTCTGTGAGTTCCTGAGCGATCGCGCTAAACGTTTCGCTTAAATCACCCAAACTTGTAAAGAAACTGAGTTCCTCACTCGAAGAAATCTCGCGTAAAAAGTATTTATCCGCTTCACCAAAACCCACAGCAATAATTTCGATACCTGCTTGATGGCAACGTTTAGCAGCACGTATAGCTTCTGGTTGATTCTTCCATACACCATCAGTCAACACCAGTGCATAACGTAAACCTTTTGCTTCTTTCAAATGGCGGAAAATTTCATCAAATGGATGAGTTTCATTACCATAGCCTGTGCGGCCAATATATAGATTATCAATACCGCGTATAATTTTGTTAACGTTCTGACTTGCGCGGGCGGTTATCAATGTCTTATCTGAAAATTCAATGATGCCTATAGATGTATTTGTTACATCGCACTCATTTACAAAACCCTCTGCTGCCTTTTTCGCTTCTATCAAAGGCTCTCCAGTCATACTACCTGACAAGTCAAATGCCATGTATAAATTAAGATGCTCGCGTCTGGTTTCAGTAACCAATGGCAAGCAGAAACGCTCAGGGATATCATGAGGTAAAGGTTCAACAGTTAACTTTAGATTCTGCTGAGTACTCCGTTCAACTGCAGCGACATTTACCACACCATTGACATCGTATGCATACGTAATGTCAATAACAACTGTTTTTCCTTCCGTGTAAGGTATTTCTGTAAAAACATACTTCCCAAGGTAAGCACAACTGAGGGGATCTGTCGTCTCACCTTGCGTCATAAATACTTCTAACCAGTTTTCACCACTGCGACGAACACGCAACTGGTAAGGACGAGTTTGCTGACAAGGTATCAGCTGATTTTTTTGAATAATGATGCTGTTGACATATTTTGTACCATCTTCGTTTTGTGCTATCATGCCTAAGCTATGGCTCATCACGTCACTTGACTTTTTCCGTCCAGCTAGCTTTATGATTGGTTGTGAACCCTGTTCAATATCCATTGCGGCTTGAATAGCTGCACCTAGAGCCACAGCTTCATCTGGATTAACTCCACCTAAAGCAGGTTTACCAGACATAGCTTCCACATACGATCGCACCATAGGCATTCGTGTGGAACCGCCGACAAGCACAACCCCTTCAATATCCTTCCAAGTGAATTTAGCATCTTCTAAAACTTGGTTGACCAGCATTTGTGTGCGTTCCATTAAATCTCTGGTCAATTCTTCAAATTGTGAGCGCTTTATTTCGTAGCTCCCACTATAACCATTCCCTTTGACTGTAACTTTAACAGATTGTTTTGCAGACAAACTTATTTTTGTTTTCTCTGCTAAAACCATGAGCTCATTAAATTCTTCTCCAATGAGTTCTGCTCCAAACTCTTGCTTAAACTCTGCTGCCAGATATTGTAAAATCCGGTCGTCCCAATCTTTACCACCTAGCATGTGATCTCCCGACGTTGCAATCACACGCAATTCTGCTGGAGTTATTTCCACTAGGGAAACATCGAAAGTCCCACCACCTAAATCGTAGACAAGAATGTTTGACTGCGTGTTGGTGGGACGAACCCCATAAGCATAAGCAGCAGCAGTGGGTTCATTAATAATCCGTAATACATTCAATCCTGCTTGTTTACCGGCTTCAATAGTAGCTTGACGCTGCATATTATTGAAATATGCTGGAACTGTAATCACAGCATCAGTAACAGGTTGTCTTAAAAAGGTTTCTGCACAATTTTTGAGATATCTTAAGACAAAAGATGATAAATTAACGGGTGTATACTTCTTGTTATTTTCAATGTAAAGGGCATTGGGATTTCCCATGTCCCGTTTAAAGAAAGAATACACCCCTTCATCACCAAGAGATTGTTTTTCCTTAGCTTCGTCACCAACTAAAGGTGGATTACTTCTTAAATCGACAACAGATGGAGTGAGCAAGCTATTTTGCTCATTGGGAATCGCTTCTGCTTTGCCATTAGAGTTAATATAAGCAACAGCAGAAAACGTAGTACCCAAATCTATGCCGACAAAAGTACTCATGGTATTATACAAGGGGCATGGGGCATGGGGGAAAAAAAGAGATAAAATAACTTTTGACTTTTGATTTTTGACTTCCCGTAAGGGCGTGGTGCTAACTAATAACCAGTGATTTACTGCGGGAAGTAGCAGCTATGATTTCTTCTACAGACGTGATACACTCAGTTTGTAGAGAAATATCGACTTCACGATTTTCTTTTAACTCGCGGGCGTGCATATGCAAACGACCTTGCTCGTTAAGTTGGAATGTAACTTCGATTGGTGAGTTTGGCGGTAAACCAGCAGGGAGAGTCATATCTGTTTTACCCAATTCACGGCTGTCGGCTACTTCGTATTCTCTATCATTAGATAAGTTATCAACTATTATCAGTTCAACAGTCTCTTGGTTCTCATCCCTTGTACCAAAAGTTTGACTAGCCGTTGCTGGTAGCCTATCGTTACGAAGAATCATATTTGTCACAAGTTCTTTTCCTTTTTGGGGATGCCATGTGACAATACCAAAAGTGCGGCTGGTGACGTTTATAATTTTTGTTTCTAGTGATTTTTTTACTGCTGGAAGTTGTAAACCATAATCATTAGCTAATTCTTGTTGAACATCCTCCAACACTTTGCTGTCGACTTGTTCAAGTCTGACAGTGTCAGCAGGAATTCCCACCGCACCAGCTACACGCTTGATAAATTCATCGTCAAGCATCAGCTTTTGTCCATAAATTGCTGCGCCTTTAGCAACTGCTTCGTCTGGTTCAGAGAATTTAGGTTCTTTGCCAAATTCTGCGAACAGTCGCTTTGCAACCTGTGGCATTCTGGTAGAACCACCTACCATTAACAACTGATCAAAGTCGTAAACTCCACGCTTCTTTGCTTCTGCAAGTGCTTGTTTTGTTAGTTCAATTGTACGGTTTAGTAGTCCTTCTGTGAGTTCATCAAATTTTTCGCGTGTTAGGGTGATTCTCGCGGAATCAACACCATGAACGATTCTGATATCAGTTTTTTCTCTTGCGGTGAGCGTTTGTTTTGCTTTTTCGGCTTTTTCGTAGAGATCTTGCAGAACTTCGGGAAAGTCTAGGGGATCGTCGGTGGAATTTGTTTGTTGTTGCCATTCTTCTGCAAAGTGCCTGACAATAATCTCATCCCAGTTACGACCACCCAAGTAGTGATCTCCATCGGTACAAACTACGGTGATGTTTCCTTGTTCAATTTTGATGATGGTGACGTCAAATGTTCCACCGCCCAAGTCATATACTAAGACTGTTTGGTCAGTTTGTTCATTGACACCGTAGGCGATCGCCGCAGCCGTTGGTTCGTTGATAATACTGCGTACTTTTAACCCAGCAATTTCTCCTGCTTTTGCAGTTGCTTCACGTTCAGGAATACCAAAGTAAGCTGGACAGGTGATGACAACATCAGTAATTTTGTACGAGGTGTACTGTTCTGCATCCTGTACAACTTTCCGCAAAATGTAGGATGATATTTCTTCTGGTGTGTAGTTTGTCCCTGCGTAATTAAAAGAAAACTCGTTTGATCTACCCATATAACGCTTTACCATCTCTACTGTATTATCTGGGTATAGAGCGCTGCTGTTTTTTGCTTCTTTACCGACAATACGCTCATCGTCGCTGAATTGTACGACTGATGGAGTTGTGCGATCGCCTGCGATATTAGGGACAACGGTAGGACGGTTATACTCATCTACATAGGCAATACAAGAATAAGTTGTACCTAAGTCAATACCAAAAATAGGACTTTCTCCAGACATTTTTTCTCCCTCTATTTATTCGTTCTTTGTATACCGATATACAGTCACGATTTCTGGTCGTACAACGCGTTCACCGTAACGCAAGCCTTTGCGCACACGGCTGGCTATGTGTCGATCTAAATCAGGATTGTCAGTTTTCTCTGTTTTTTGAGCATTTTGCCAAGTACGGTCAAAAATATCGGAATCTGTTTGATAGATCTCGAAACCATGGCGAGTTACCATATCCTCAATGTCTTGAACAAAAGCGCTTATTTCCCCAGCAACACAATTTAGTTCTTGGGATTGACATAAAGATCCGTACTTGGACGCGATCGCGCTCATATCGTCATACAAAGATACTAACTCCATCACAAGAGGACGTAGATGCTGGAAATTCAGGTCATTCCGATAATCTTGTAATTCTTGATGGAGTAAGTTAATAGTTCGTTCTTTGCTATCGTCGTACTTAATTTTAGCGTCAAAATCTGTTTGTAAGCGGGAGACAAGAACTGATACACCGCTTAACATTTGTCGAATTGAGGTTATGCTTTCTTGTACAAGATTTGAATATTCTTGCTTTTGGGCGACTAAGTCAGATGGTGAATCGGTGTGTTCAACACTCTCAGTTTGATGTAAATCATTCACGGCTATCTTCCCAGGTGTTTAAGAGCACTAATCTTTAATTTACTTATCAGGGTATGAGTTACACTTTCAGGACATGAGCAACTTATGTAACTTTTTATCAAGCACAGTGTGTAGGATATATACAATTTAGCAAGTTATATCACAGGAGTCAGGAGCCAGAATTCAGAATTCAGGAGTAGGGTGTGTTAGCGCTGACATCTTGCACAATTCTGAATTAGCCCGATATCCCGCCCGGAACTGAAGTTCCGGGCTAATAGCTTAAGTCCATTGAAATGGACTAAAATCCTTGAGCAGTCCTCTTGAGAGGACTTTAGCTATCAGAAGCGCGATTTAAATCGCTGGCTGGCTGACAGATCAGGTGCAAGATATCAGTAACGCACCGAAATTTCGGAATGATGAGTTGCGGCTTTATGACCTCACATCCAGAATGCCATACCTCCAGGTCTTGAGAGACTTAAGGTTATATAAATCCTAAATTTCGCTAATTACATTTTGCAACTCAACTAAATCAGGATATTGATTGATATCAATTTGCCTGAGCGCCCAATCAAAAAAAGCATCCAGCGCAAGATATTGAGATTTCTGTCGCTGCATAGCTTTTTGTAGATCCTTCCCATGAAACCAGATCAAATACTGCTGCTGTGTCCAGAAGCGTTCTTGGGTAAACTGTTGTTGATATATAGCAAGACTTTGCTCAAATCTATCTTGTGTGACTGTTTCCACAGCTTGTTGAAACTGGTGAATTAGCGCCACAGCTTGAGTGTGACAGTCAGATAGACTGAGTGAAGTTGGAAGCTTACCGCTACCACCTGTCCATGTTGTTTTAAGTTGCTGGCGAGTTGCACTTAATTGCAACAAATCAGCCAAAGCCCATCTTACTGATTGGTAATCTTGTATGCTTCTTGCAGCGTCTTCAATCCATGCTGAAATTATTTCAACACCAGGTGAATCTCCATGTCCCCATCTAGAAGTAGGATTATTGAATTTCTCTATATACTTTGTATTCCAATAATTATGAATTAAGTCAGCATTCAATAAATAATTTTCGACACAACCACGATGTGTAAGTAGCATCGAGTTGAGTCGAAGCAATTTGATGTCTGTAGTCGGTTTAGCATCAAAATCGCGATCGCGAAAAATTATGTATTGCTGATTTCTCGCACTATCTCTTGAAAAGTAACCCTGGACAAAAACCGAAAACGTAAATTTACCACCAGAGGGAACAATGGTCGGCTTATTTGTTAAAAGGTTCTCAACAATTCTGTTAAGCAGTCTAAAATCTAAACTTGTGAGTTTACCCTCACAGAAAATAACTTTACCGCTAACGACACTCACAATTACACCTCTAGCCGCTTGATATATGCTTCTGGCACTAGCTGCTCTATATAATCAGAGTGGGTTGTAATGATAAACTGATTATTTGTGCCTAATTTAGGCAAAGCTCTCAGCAGTGCTTGTTGCATCGGTGGATGTAGGTGTAATTCAATTTCATCAATAAGAATGACAGAGTTGTGAATATTCCAACTAGCAAAGTCCATTAGCATAGGAAAAATAGCACGTTCACCACCTGACATCTCAGAAATTTCATACTGGTTTTTCCCGTCGTATAAATAAAACCAGGGTTCACTTAAGATATCATCCACATTCTCTCGCAGAACCGGGCCTTCAAAGCTGCGTTCTGGAAAGACTGCTTGGTAAGCACGTTCAATTTCGGCGTATAAGTCTTTTTGTCCTGGACGTAGATGTGGAATTTTACCCATTTCTACATCCTGATGAAATTGTCGCCACTTAGAAAGGCGATCGCGCAAAAGATCTTCTGTGATTTCCAGTTTGCGATCTGGGTCTTCAGTCGTTAGACTAGTTGAAGTTCTCTGTTCTGTATACCACAGAATTGTACCTACTCGCTCAAATACTTGAAATCCTTCAGCACGCAGTAGTTGTTTAGCGTATTCTCGCCCTTTAAATTGAAATAATTCACCAGCACTACCTGCTTGAACACGCCCATTGTGCCATTTTAGGGTAACAATATGCTTAGCCGCAGGAGGCTGCAAATCACGACCCATGTCTCGTAATTTCTGTTGAAAATCTCCCACAGCTTCGAGTTCACCAGATGAGAACTGCACCTTCACGGTTACCTCTGGCTCAAATCCTCCCCAGTTACTACCCAGTAATTCATAGTTAAATCCAGCCCATTCTAAATCAGAGGGTTCTTTTAAGCGTCCAGTTGCTGTACCAAGCGTTGCGGCGATCGCTTGCAGAAGACTTGTTTTTCCAGCACCGTTCATTCCGATGAGAACGATAAGATCTCGTGCTAACCCAGTTTCTGGATCTGTAAAATCAAATAAATCTGGAGAGCGGAATTTTTTAAAGTATCTTAACTGTAGGGATTGAACTTTCATCTGTTATTCAAGTGAAGACCCTTTGTGATTGTCTAATTTTTGCATAGCACAAGCTGCGCGGCTGTTGACTCATGCCGCTTTTTTGTTTTGTATAGTAATCGCTGTTTTACTCAACTCTTAGTACAAATAATATTGCCATATGACAACTGAAAGTGCAAATATAGAATCAAAAATTGTAAAAGAGGTCATAATGGTTCCGCTAGATTGGGTGGTTATGATTGCTTGGAATAAGGAGTGCGGCACAAACCTAAGAAACTTAAGGGGTGGTAGGTCTAGGCGTGATATTGCAGAGGGACTTTCTTCTTTAGGTGTCGAATGCTCCCAGGAATACATAAGAAAGCTAGAACTGGGTGAAGCATCCTCAGTTTCAACAAAAATTGTTATTGCACTTGCTAAAACCCTTGATGTAGAACTGGTTGAACTGATTCCAGTTTTACGGGTAGAACTGTCAAAACTTATTGGTGGTTTTAGTTGATTTTTTGTACTGGTAGTTGTTATTATGAATAGAGGGAAGTCAAAAGTTGGGGCTTAATTGCTCTAAAAATTCAAGCAATGCGGAAGCCCTAACTACATAAACACCTAAAAACCTAACATTGATATATATGACCCAAAACGTATCTGATATTGAAGAACTTGATTTCAGTGATGATGAACAAAACACAGAAACAATCAAACATCTATTAGTAGGCTCCCCTAAAGCTGTGACCAACACGATACACGCCTTGTTTAAGCTAGGATACGCTGACCCTACAGCATGGAGTCGTCCAGTACCAACCAATAAGCACGGCGAGGTTATGAGTATTTTTACTCGATCTATTTTAGTGAAGTGAATGCCACTTTTTTAAAATTCAGTAGAACTAGAGTTTTTATTTAGACGATTGAGACGTTTTTTCACTGCTCTAAGAGGCGATCGCACCACTACTGATGTCTTGCACCATTCTGAATCAGCCCGATACCCCGCCCAAAACTTAAGTGGAATGGCACTAAGAAAAACCTAAAAAGGGGCTGACATGGTGACACCGGGACGCGGGGACGCGGGGAAAATTGTATCACCGCGTCCCCGTGTCTCCGCTCTCCGCGTCAATCTTAACCCTTAACTTAGTGCCATTCAACTTAAGTGTAGGGCTAATAGCGCGCATTCCATTGAAATGGACTGAAATCCTTGAGCAGTCCTCTTGAGAGGACTTTAGCTATTAGCCAGCGATTTAAATCGCTGGCTGGCTTGAAGCTGGATCTGTTAAGGTGAACAACCACTACGTAAACTCTAAACTCTTTGAAGCACTGTTTTGCTGTTCGACTATTCAACCAGATGAACCCAAGGTAAAGCAGAATGAACTGTATTGGATAGGCGTTTATCACCCGTGTAGAAGTCTGCTTGAAATCTTTGAGCTAATGCTTTTCATTTAGTATATAGACACGCGATCGCACTTATCTAAATAGCTGCGTAGGAACGTAGACGCCGGAGGCGGCTTCCCGCAGGGTAACCCAACATTTTGAGGACTTTGTCGCGTAGCACAAGCGTTCAAACCAGTCTAAACTTTTGCTGAAACTGAATCGTATTGGATTAGTGACACGCGATCGCACTCGTCCAAGATTTAGAGGAAATTCAAACAGTTTGGTAGTTTCAACTGGATTTGCTTTAGAGATGACTGATAGTCGCTGAAGAGTTCGTAGTTTGTTCTACAAGATTACTTGTTATGGGTGGGAGAAATATTACCAAAACTGATATTCCCAGCATGACCTATAGTAATATTAGTGTTACTATCGCCTGTTATATTGCCAGTATTTGTCAACTGGGTAGTTATACTGTTAATTTTCTCTTGTGCTTCTGATTTAACTTGCTCCCATCCTTGTTCTGGTAAACCTTTCCCTGCTCGCAATAGTGCGACAGGAAAATCTTCGCAAGCAAAGTCAAAATAGGGAGTTTGTTCTTTCTTATATTCTTGTTGGGTGCTTTGAGAGACAGTTGTCCGGAGATATCTCATCAAATCAGAAACGTGTACCATTGTATCCCCTGGTTGGTTTCCTGCACCTTGTAAAGCTTCTAGAAGATGATATGTGTAAATGCTCATTTGCTGGTCACGACGAACCCAAGATTTTTGTTTACCTGTGGAGGAGGTAAAGACTGCTCTCCCTGCTCCTTGTTCTAATTCAGCAATATACTTGTCGGGTAAAGCGTTGTGTAGAAACCCATCAGGTATTTCTGGTTCTTCATCTTTAGATGTTGCCATTCCTGCTGCATGGCAACTATCTATAATAACTAGTAATCTTTTAGAAGTGATTTGTTGTAGTGCTTCTTTAAAAGTTTTTGCAGGTAGGGCAGATTTAGTAATACTAACTGTAGTATCATAGGGTATTAAATAATATTCATCTGTATACTCATGTAGATAACCGTGACCAGAGTAATAGATTAATATAGTTGCTTCTGGGTCATTTTCTGCTTGTTGTTTCAGCCAATTTAAACCGTCTAAAATTTTCTGTTTTGTTGCTTCTTGCCCAAAAAGTAAACGCAGGTGGTCGTTATCATTAAGGTAACCACACAAGTTGGAATTTACCAAAATAGATTTTAGTGCTTGAATATCTTTAACCGTGACAGGGAGCGATCGGTTGGGATAAGCTGATTCGTTGACAGCAATGAGTAGAGCATAGTTATGAGAAATAAAATTTGACATAGGAGTTGGAGGTATTTGGTAAAATTTATAAATTTCTTGAACTTTTTCAAGTGTTTCTATAGCTATATAGCAATCACTAAGATTTTTTACTATTACAGAATTAGCATTGCTTAAAGCTTTAATTAGCAGAGGAATAGCCGATTGATGACCGACTTTACCCAGTACATATGCGGCACTATAACGCACATTCCTGTCTGGGTCTTCTAGAAATTGAATTAATCCAGGAATAGCCGATTGATGACCGACTTGACCCAGTACATATGCGGCTCTATAACGCACATCCCTGTCTGGATCTTCTAGAAGTTGAATTAATCCAGGAATAGCGGATTTATCACCGATTTTACGCAGTGCATCTGCGGCTCTTTCACGCACATTCGATTCTGGGTGTTCTAGAAGTTGAATTAATCCAGGAATAGCGGATTTATCACCGATTTTACCCAGTGCATCTGCGGCTCTTTCACGCACATTCGATTCTGGGTGTTCTAGAAGTTGAATTAATCCAGGAATAGCGGATTTATCACCGATTTTACCCAGTGCATCTGCGGCTCTTTCACGCACATTCGATTCTGGGTGTTCTAGAAGTTGAATTAATCCAGGAATAGCGGATTTATCACCGATTTGATCCAGTGCATCTGCGGCACTATCACGCACATTCCATTCTGGGTCTTGTAGAAGTTGAATTAATCCAGG
>JAESFG010000346.1_pt1 | contig 68607 bp, 55 predicted proteins | sample 9269371 | NCBI WGS metagenome assembly JAESFG01 (sample SAMN14506227, study PRJNA617093) | algae metagenome | isolation source: Aetokthonos hydrillicola CCALA 1050 (B3-Florida) and co-occurring... | place: USA: South Carolina | collected 2013-01-01 | reverse complement strand
TCAGTGTAACTTCTGACTGCTTTCCTCTCTAACAATCAATCCGCGCCTCAGTACTAATGTCTATTTTTTATCTTTTCTTCTATCCGTGCTTTGCTTCTGTCTGAGCTTTTAGTCCAAACTCCAGTAAGATCTGACTTCTACGGGTGTTCCCATTTTCACCTGCTTGTACAGCATGCGGATATCAGGATTACGCATTCTTAAACAACCGTGGGAGATAGAGCTTCCGACCAATTCTTCATCAGGTGTACCGTGAAAGCCAATCTGGTTCTGTCCATCTGACCAAAACCCAATCCACCGGTCACCCAAAGGACTATCTGTTCCTGCTTGAAACACTTTACCAGTAATTGGGTGACGCCAAATAGGATAGACAAGTTTATTGAGTACTTGAAAAGAGCCTGTAGGAGTTTCCCAACCCTTCTTACCTACACCAATCGGGTAGCTGGCTATAACCTGAGCTTGACGGTAAACATAAACGCGGCGATCGCTTAAGTTAACGACTATTTGCGTTTGGTTCTCTGTTTGGCTTTTAGACGGTGTTTGCCCCGGTAAGCCTTGAGCCAATAGAGATTTTAAAGGATTATTTCCTGCGGTATTGCTGCTGTTGGACGGTTCATTACGCTTCGACACATCTGGGAGAGCAGCTCCAATTGCTACAGCCTTTCCTCCTGCTTGTGAAGCGTTATCAGATGCTTGAGAATTTGTCATGCGCCCACGGACAGCAAGAGATAGAATTGCTGTACCAAAACAGAGCAACATCACTATACGGGCTACAGATTCATTTCTTACCATTGCCATTGTCTATTTTCCCCAGCCTATCCATCTCATACCAGAGTATTGGCATAAAAGTCAGATAGAAAAACTCCATGTTCTATAATATTCCGTACTTTTGGGATATTCCAATAATTATCTTTGATTACAACTCTATTTAAGCAATTAAATTTTTTCATAATTGAATTACTAAAAATTTACACACTTTTCTCGGTTCCCTTATAAATTTCCGTTATACCAGAGGGCACACTAGGGCTATATCAATTTTGCCACGGCTTGTACTGCGAAAAGTGCAGCAGAAATATCTGAATCCTTGGAACTGTACAAGTACAGTAACAATCAATAAATGCAGGTGCGAGTGAGAGAAGAACTATGTTAGAAAAACTATTATTAGCCATCACAATTACATTTTCCCTCAATCTGTTCTTACAAGTTCGCTTACCAAATCAAACTAAGACTGGTGCTACTTATGAACACAGAATACAAGCATTACCACACATTTTGGTAACAAGCATGCAAGAAAGTCAGGGAACACTAATCAGTAAAAAGTGATCAAGAGGATGATTACTCACTGTTAATTATAGTTTGAGGTTCAATAGCATGAATAAGGCAATTTGTCAATGGGGTATGGTCAAAGGTTATTGGTTGCACAACTGAATAAACGTGAAAAAACAAAGAGTTAGTCTGTGCGCTGCAAAAAATCAAGCCACACTTTATATATTCCAGTGTTCCAGTCCTAAATCCGTCACTTCTGATAGGAACATCCGACTCATTAGTATGTCTAATGGATAGGGATGTTATAAAGCCCAGTACGATCTATGAGTCAATCGATTACTGTTTCCTGGTCAACGGTTGATACGAGGCTTCCAGAAGCGTCGGTGCAAGTTGACAAAATCTCCAATCACGACCTGATTTTACGCTGTCAAGCAGGAATGCGCCCGGATCGTGCTGCGTTTGCAGAACTATTGCGTCGTTATCAATCCCAAGTTGATAGAGTTTTATATCACCTGGCTCCTGATTGGTCAGATAGAGCGGATTTGGCCCAAGAGGTTTGGATTCGAGTCTATCGCAATATTAACCGATTACAAGAACCATCAAAATTCCGAGGCTGGTTAAGTCGGATTGCTACAAACTTATTTTACGATGAGTTGCGTAAGCGCAAACGGGTTGTTAGCCCCTTATCACTGGACGCTCCTCGCTCTGTAGAGGACGGAGAGATGGATTGGGAGATTGCTGGTGATACTCCAGGACCAGAAGAAGAACTAACGACTAGAGAATTCTACGAGCAGCTACGCGAGGCAATAGCGGATCTACCAGAAGTGTTCCGTACTACTATTGTTCTTAGAGAAATCGAGGGTTTAGCATACGAAGAAATTGCAGAAATTACTGGTGTTTCTTTAGGAACTGTTAAATCTAGAATAGCTAGGGCTAGATCTAGATTGCAATCTCAGTTGCAAAATTATTTAGATACTTAAATATCTGTACTTTTCTAAATGGCGGAATTTAATAATTCATTAAGAATTAAAAAAAGAACAGTAAATTGTTTCTGCCAAACGCAAAATAATTTGATTACTCTCTCAAACTTATCCGCTGTGTCTACCCGTGAAAGAATTGGTAATAATGTTAAGATGACTACTGATTCTCTGTTTGACAACCGTTCCCGCTTGCAGTTTTATTTAGATTTGCTATATGGGAAGGATAAGCATACCAATGAATCAACGGGTGCTATGGATATGGTGAGGCGCGATCGCTTCGAGTTATTGAGTGCTTACCTCGATGGTGAGGTAACGGCTGCAGAACGTAAACAAGTTGAACAATGGTTAGCTGAAGACCAAGAGGTTCAACGCTTGTATACCCGACTGTTGAAACTAAGGCAGGGCTTGCGGACTCTGCAAGCCCCGCCGTCAAAACAGTCTGTAGAAGAAACAGTCAAGCAAGTTTTAGCACGGTCACATCGCCGTTCTAAAGTGGTTTGGCTGTGTGGAGGTGCCACTATTGCTGCTTGTGCCATTAGCGCAATATCTGTCTTATTTCCCAATGCGAAATTAACAGAACCTCAACTGGCTCATCAAAGCTTAATACAACCCGCACAACAGGGAAAATTAGCACCTCAACCTCCACCCGTTGTAGCGTCACCCCTAATGATTGCTATAAACAACTCGGTGGTTCCAATTCCTAAAGCAGCAGAGGCTTTTCCTCAAAACAAGGAAAATAAACTAAATCAGGAACAATCCTTGCCGCAGAATGTGGAAAAGGAAATAAATTAAAGAAAAATTTATATTTATAAATTCTTAACAGGCTTGCGAAAGTCCCCATCTTCAGCCTTAGACAAGATGGGGTACTTCACGAAGTTCAAAGACCATCACTTTGGACTACACCTCCTAATTGAGCAAGTGAATAGTTACTGATTAAGTAAGCCCAAGCCCAACCAAGCGATCGCCCTTGTTGGTCGTACACTTCTATCTGTCGTCGATTATAGAGGTTCTTTGACTCAGGTCTTTCTGGTTGGTAATCTTCTAGATCATCCAGTTGAGTGAAAATTTCTTCGTCGTAAAAAGTAAGTAAATATCCATGAACAGGGCTATTACCTAGTGTCATAGCTTGGTAACCCATAGGTAAAGCAAATAGTTCTCCTAATGCTATTGCTGGAGTTGCATCTACGACTTTACCAGCGCAGTATTTTTGGTAATTGACTTCACCTGGTTTGAGAGTCCCGTAAACAAAGACTCGCAATAATGGAGAGGCTTTTTCTTGAGATTCAGTCATCCTTATTTTCAAAGATTTTTTGAATTTTTATCTTACATACTTACGGCACTTTGCCGGTGCATGAGGTAAATTGGTAGGGGTAAACGGCGGTTGCCCTCAGGCTGTTGGTGTAATACCAATTCACTTAAATGTTGATACACATTAAACATCTGTGAGGGGGTAGCCTCCGGCTTCTCGCAGAGTATGCGATTCGCCCCTACACACTGTATTTGTATCTGGATTTTCGGATTTTCCTAAAATGGCATAACTCATTTATCCGAAAAATTCTATAATTTGCGTATATTTGCGCAGTGATATCCAATACCATTAAATTCTAAGTAATTAATAGTTATTTCGACACTTATTTCGTGATTCTTTTTAGTCTTGAGAGTGGATTCAAAGCTGAAATAGGCTTTGTGTTTCAATTCCTCCCAATGAGATCGCCAAATTTCTGCGGGAAAATTGGGGTTAATATCGTGAACAGTCATGGTGAGGAGTTGTTCACGAGAGTAGCCAAGAGTAAAACAAGCAGCCTCATTGACGTAAACAATTTGAGCATCCGAATCAACAAACAAGATAGAATCCTTAAACTGGTCTAAGTAAAACTGACTCAAGCGTAGTGCTGACTCAGCTTTTTGCCTTTCTCTGATCTCTTGTTGCAAACGAGCATTTTGCTCAATAAGCTGCTTTTGTAGTCGTTGAATTATTAGATTATTCTCTACGCGGGCAAAAACCTCTTCTTCGCTAAAGGGTTTGGTAATGTAATCTATCCCTCCAACAGCAAAGGCTTTAACTTTGTCAATAACCCCATCTAATGCACTAATAAAAATAACAGGAATGTCACGGGTTTGCGGCGAAGCTTTTAAATGTTGGCAAACCTCATATCCATTCATATCTGGCATCATAACATCAAGCAAAATGAGATCGGGCGGAGCTGCCTGCGCAGTCTTTAAGGCGGTGTGCCCATTGATCACTCTGCGAACTTCATACCCCAGCTGATTTAGCATGGCAGATAAAAGCCGTAAATTATCTGGGGTATCATCTACAACTAAAATATTTGCTTTTGGCGGTTGAGTTTGATTATTGTTCATTATATCAACCTTATAGGCTTAAGCATCGACAAAAATGATCAGATATGTGGTAACAATTAATAGCGTCTCAACAAACGATTCTTCAACAAATGATAGTGTTGCTGCCAATTGTAAGGGCGAAGCGGGAGTAATCAAGTTTAGTTTTGTATTGTTTAATTTTTTGAACAACGCATTTTAATTACAGTACAGAAGATAAATAAGTAATTATTTTAACTTTTTTAATTAGTTGTTTTTACTCAATTCGTTCTCTGAAGTGTACTTGAATTTATGATGTATAAAAAACATCGGTTTTTCAGATTATGTAAATTAATTTTTTCTAGTGTCTTCGGGGTACATGTTACAAATAGAGTATATTGTAAGTAATACCAATTTTGTCTGAAATTGCATAGAATACTACTGATTTGTCAGGGTATGTTGAAAGAGGACTTACCGTGACAAATCAGAGCATGCTAAAGCTTAAAGCTTTTTTTCCAAGAAGCCTTTCAGCTTTTTTTAGTTTTATGTAGCTTCACAATGATTCGGTATAATACATTTATCAAAACTCTCCGTAAAAATGACGAAGTGTTGGGCTGAAGCAGATAAGATTTCATATTTAGATGGATTGAGAGGAATAGCAGCGCTGTTAGTCTTTATTTTCCACTTCATCAAAATTTTTTACGCTGCTATCTCTGATGGGAAGGTTGAATATTCACATTTGCCTTTTGGTGTCGATTTGGCTCTATACGATTCCCCATTCTTTTTTCTGTGTAATGGATATTTTAGTGTCTGTATCTTCTTTGTTTTAAGCGGATATGTTCTCACAAGAGCCTACTTTACCAAACAGGATAAGCTGATTTTGATTAAACGGGCGATCGCAAGATATCCCAGATTAATGATCCCCTCGGCTATATCAACACTGTTCGTTGTACCATTTTTGTATCTTAACATGTACAGAGAGCAAGGCGTAATACAGCTTTTTCAGAATCAAGATTTTGTGAAAATCTTGCTCGAAAGATATCTTTTTTACGACTTGGTTTGGCAATCCATATGATAACCATTTGCTCAATCCAGTTTTGTGGACAATGTCAATTGAGTTCAAAGGTTCACTATTGGTCTTAAGTTTAGCTTTTTTTGTGAATGAAATAAAATATAAGCGGTTATTTTTATCGGTAATTATTGGTCTTGTTGCTATCTTGTATAGACAAACTGGAGTCTTTTACTCGGGTTTTATTTTTGGGATGTTATTAGCAAGTTTTGATATCAAACCTGAAGAGCGAAGCGATCGCAGGTACTGGCTGATAATGGCTTTTATACTTGCTCTTTACCTTGGAGGCTATAGAGACAGTAAAGCATACGTATTACTGTCTAGTTTTAATCCCTTGTGCAAGTATATTTCAGACCCTATATTTGTGTATTACACCATAGGAGCTTGCATCCTAGTTTACATCCTTCTTAAGTCAACTCAGTTGCAGAAGATATTTGGGGCGAGGATTGCTGTTTATTTTGGCAAGATATCATTTCCCCTCTACCTTATTCACTATCCACTAATAAATTCCATTGGATGGTCTAGCTTTTCCTGGATGCAGAAATTTTTAGGCTACAATGCGAGCGCAGGGTTGACTTTTGTTATTCTCCTAATTGTATGTCTCCCACTGTCTAATATTTTAAGATGCACGGTAGATGAATTTGCCATCCGTGTATCGCGTCAGTTTGCCATGGTTTTGATTTGAACGGAAAATGTTTTGCGCAGTCCAAACCTAAAAATACTAAAAAATATCTACATTTTAGGTAGGTCTTAGGACTTTATAGCGAATGAGTCCTCACCCATAGCCTTTTGCTTGGGTGGGGTGCGTTCAAAAGTGAGAGGGAACCTAGTTGATTTACGCTGTATTGTACTAAGAAGTAGGGGGTAGAGAATTCGAAGAATTTGTTAAATCAATGACTTTATCTATACGGAAGTTATTCACCCAATCAGCCAGAGTATTTCCTAGATGAGCAAATTCTTCAGGAATTTCGTCGATCAGGCTAAAAATCAGCTTCTCATCAGTACACAGTGCTGCTTGGTGTAGCTTTGTTACCCATTCAAAAGGCATCTGAGCTAGAGTTTCTTCCACAGAGGAATACTCAACGTAAGAATTTTCTCCTAACTCCTCTTTTTCGGGGGCTTGCTGTTCATAGACATAACGCACTCCTAAGTATTTAGCCATCTTCTCCAAGATCACTTCCTCATGGAAGGGCTTGCGCACAAAATCATTGCAGCCCGCAGATAAAATTACATTTCGTTCCTCTTCAAACACACTAGCAGTTAGAGCTATGATTACGGTAGCCTGACCCTTTAAATTAGCTTTGATTTTTTTGGTAGCTTCATACCCATCCATTATTGGCATTCGCATATCCATCCAAATTAAATGCGGTTCCCAGCTTTCCCAAAGGGCAACTCCTTCTTGACCATTTTCAGCTTCACGAACCTCAAACCCAAGCGTTGATAGCATCTTGACTAGCAGTTGGCGATTTTCCCATTTATCTTCCACAACTAAAATGCGGTACGCAGGTTGATCTGGCTCTAAGCCAATCACTCGTTGGCTAATATGCTGAGTTGAAACTTCAACTAATTCTGTTAAGCTAACTTGGATATCAAAGCTAAAAATGGTTCCTTGACCCAAAACACTACTAACAGTAATATTTCCTCCCATAAGGCGCACGAATTGTTTGCTAATCGTTAAACCTAGCCCAGTTCCTTGCTGAGATTTGCGCCCGGCTTCAGTTTGCACAAAAGGTTTAAACAACTTCTTAATTTCATCTGGTGCAATGCCAGAACCAGTATCTTCAATTTCAAAACGTAAAAAGTGAGAAGAATTCTCTTTGTCCTCTTTTCTCACGCGAAGCGTCACACTACCAGCTTGCGTAAATTTAAGGGCGTTACCAAGAATGTTAATCAAGACTTGGCGCAATTTACTCTCGTCTGTTTGTATATATTTCGGAACTTCAGGACTACAATCAAAAATCAGCGCTAAGCCCTTAGATTCTGCTTTTAGCTGTAACATCTCTTTGAGCGAGTCCAGTAGACAATACAAATCAAAGCTATTTTCATTCAATGTTGTGCCACCAGCTTCAATTTTTGCCATTGATAACACGTCGTTGATCAAAGTCAGCAAATGCTCGCCACTGCGACTTATAATTTCCAGATGTTCTAGCTGAGAAGAATAAATAGAAGGATCACGGATCATTAACTGAGTGAAACCAAGAATAGCATTGAGAGGAGTACGAAGTTCATGGCTCATATTAGCCAAAAATTCGCTTTTTGCACGATTAGCCGCCTCAGCTTCTTGTGCTTTGATCTCCAACATATGGCTGTAATTCTCTAATTGCTCACGAGAGATTTTCAACTGTTGCGTCAGCCAATAAACCCCTATTAACAAACCACTCACGGATACTAGCCCTACTACGACAATCGTTCCTGCTAGTTGGCGAGCAGGTGCAAAAGCTTCTTCTTGATGCATCTCAACCAGTAAGGCAAGATTTTGATCATTAAGCCAGTGATAAACTCCAATAACCGGAACTTTGGCATAGTTCTTATAAAGTCCCAAGCCACTCTCTCCACTCATAGCGATATCGATACCTTCGCTCCGAACTCCTTCTGGGAACTGCTGAGTGCTGGCTTGTGGTTTAGAAATAAAAGTGTTTTTAGTTTTTAAAGAGCTAACCAAGTAAGTTTCACCGCTCTCACCCAAACCGGTATGTTCTCGGATAATATTATCAATCCGGTCTAAGTTTAAGTGAGCTAAGATAATACCTTGGCGTACTCCTCCTTGAGAGCGAAAAGGTGTTGCAAAGGTTACCGATGGTTTCCCTGTGGAAGGTGAAACGTAGAAAATCGGGGCAAAAGCATCTCCTGGATCAACGTGTTCAAAATAGGTAAAGTCTGCTAAAGTTTCGTAATGGCCTTCACTACTCTTACTAGTCGATAGGATGATCCTATTACTGCGATCAAGAATAAAAATCTCCCTCCAATCAGGTTTGACTCGCACGATACTTATCAGATGTTGTCTAAGAATTTTGTGAGCGGCTAAATAATTTGCATCTGAAGGTTTGGAACTAAAAAGTATGTCGAGATTTTTTTGGATGTCTGGAAACCGATTTATAAGCAGAAAATCTCGCTGCTCGTTTTCAAACCAACGAATAATTTCTTCTTCTTTAAGGGTAGCAGCAACACTAAGTCGATTGAAAGCAGCCTGCTTTAGTGCTTCCCTCGCTTTAAAAAAGCCTACTCCTCCCACTACAGCAACAGCCACTAGGGAGAGGAATATAAAGGAAGCTGCAACTTTAGTAGTTAGGTGCTGATTCCAGAACTTCATTAATCTCATTGCCATTGAGCGAAAATTTGTTTAATCTGCTCAATTGCTTCATCGGCAGCTTGTTTTGGGGTAATACCATTTACGGCTATACGATTGATAGCTTTGCCCCAAACATTCTGTTCCAAAACTAAGCTATAAGCAGGATTTTGCACTATAGAAAATGGGCGCGTTTGACCGTGAATTAATGTTTTAGCAGCAGTTGAACGGTGTGGATCAGCTGGATCTGTCCAAAACGGATCTTGCCAAACTGGCGTCATCACTGGTAAATAACGAGTTCCAGAAGCTTTAAGATAGCTTGCTATTGTCTTAGGCTGAGCTAAATATCCGAGAAAGTCTTTGGCTATCTTCTGATTAGGAGAGTCAGCAAACAACACGGCGGCATTATATGTCACTAAATGGCGCATCGGTTTGCCACTAGGTTTGTTTGGAAATTCTATAGTACCTAGCTTGTTCCGGTAGGTGTCAGGATCTTGGCGCACAGCCCCAGGAATTGAAAGTGTTGTATTTGGCGTCATAAGCACTGCCCGATTGAGCAAACTGCGATTATTGTCAGGATTTAACCAGTTCACTGCATTTCGTGGCACATAACCTTGCTTGTAAAATTTTGTATACCACTCTAGGCTGTTTACAATGCCTTGACGCACTTGGGGATTATCTAGGAGAAGTTGACCATTGGAGTTTACAAGTTCAACATCGTTTGCTTCTAAAATTTGTTCAAAAAGATAGTAAGTATCTGCCGCTCCAAGAGATTGTGGAAAACCTAGCCCGTAAATATCCTGCTTTTGCTGTGTTCTTAGCTTATCCTGCATTTGTTTCCAAAATTCCCAAAATCCATTCCAATCTTTAGGGATATCGCTTTCTCTGAAACCAGCTTGTTTGAGTAAGTCTCGCCAGTAAAAAATATGAATCGTTAATTGATTGATTGGGAGAGCATAATAAGCTCGTTTTTTTTCAACATTGTTATAAAAAGTAACGTCTTCCAATGCACCGTTAGAATAAATACTCTTTATCGGCTCAATAATATCTGAAACATCGACTAGTTTTCCTTCCCAGGCAAGACGCGGAGTTATCTCTCTCTGAGCACTACTACTCATGACGATATCAGGAACTTTGCCAGCCTTAATTGCTCTTTGAGTCTTTTTCGGTAGCTCATCGTTAGTATAGAAAGAAAGCTTAATTTTGTTACCACTCTTTTTTTCCCAGTTTTTAACGAGTTGCTGGAGTGCTTCATCTTCTTCTAAATTAAAGCCTTTATCCCACCAAATCTTTAAGACTTTGCTTTGTGTTGGTAACTCACTAATTGTACGTGAATTTAATTTAGATGTATTAGTGCAGGCAATAATAATTACGCTGAGTATCAGTGCTATCAGGGCATAATGAACCCGCGATATTTTGATAATCTTGCTTCTATTTAAGACTAATTTATAATTTTTCTGGAGTTTTTTGGAATTGTTTACTCCTTCAGTAATTTGATTTTTTTCTTTTTTGATTGACATATGAATTTTTCGGTTACATTTAATCGCTGAATTGTTTTGCCATTACCTAGCATCCCTGAAAAACTGAACGTTTAAACTCGTTTTTTATTGCTATAGGTTTAAGCACTGTCTTGTACTGAAGAAAGTCACGACTGCCAATCCTAAAGTAATAATTAATAACAAACTGACCACACATAGAAATAATCTTTGGAGCCTAGCGACTTTTTGCTCTTCAATCAGTCGAGCTTCAACTTCCTTACTACGTTCGGCTTCTAGCCTGGTTTCAACTTCTCGTCGATCAAATTCAAAGCTTGCTGCTAAAAACTGATAATCTAAATCACTTAAACTTTTACCAACTGACCACGCTTGTGCTTCAAGTAAAGCTTGTCCACGTAGTAGCCGTGAGGAGTCTTGGTAGTCTGATGCTACCCACGCTTTTAAAGTTTGAGAGTATGGTCGCAGTTTGACTAACTGCTTTTCTAGCCACGCTTGGTTAAAAACTTCTTGATAAATGCGGTTTTTTACCTTCAGTTTACCTTGATACTTTACTACTAACCCTGATAACAGGAGTTCGATTTGCTCTTGAGAGTCCTCTAAAGCGACTTCTACTCCTTGTAAAATTTGCTGATACAAACCTAGCAAACCACTAGCCCGTTGCTCATTTCCTAGTAGGCGATCGCGAATCGTCTTTAAATGCTCTGGCTCATCATTTGCTTCCCAATTCTCGATTACATGCGTCTGTACTAGCTTTTCTAAGATAAAAGATGGAAATTGATAATAAATACTAATAAGATGATAATTAACAATTGGCAAATGATAATCTAATTGATAATGATCTTCAGTTTCTAAGCTTCTAACATCCTGTACACCTTCACTACCACTGTTTCTTTCACTCATCACTATTTCGCATAGCTTTTGTGTGAGAAAAGGTTGACCATTTGTCCAAGATAGTATTTCTTTGACAACTGCTATTGGGTTGGCAACTTTACCTTCTAGCCCTGCTGCTAATGGTTGAATTTCTGATAATTGAAATCCTTGTATATCAATAGATTTACCAATATTAAAAGGTGTACAATTTTCGTCATCAATTAAATCTGAAGGGGTTGCGACTCCGAAAAGAGCCCAAGTAAGGCGATTATATTCTGGATTTTCTGCACGTTGGTTGTAGCAAGACCGAATCAAAGCAAAAAAATCGTTGATTGAAAACTTTAAACTCAAAATACTATCAATTTCATCAACAAAAATAAATATTTTTTCGTTCTTAAGTTCAACCAACAAAATGTCTTCAACAAACTGACTTAATCTCTGTAGAGCAGATAAATCTTCTCGTTCTTCCCACCACGCTTTTAAATTAACTTTTCCAAACAGGTTGAACCCCCTTAATAAGTCAACGACTACGCCTTTATACCACTGAGAAGGGGTAATATTTGCACTACCAATTCTAGTCATGTCAATAGAAGCACAGACAAATCCAGCTTGTTGCAATCGATGCCTTGTCCTTAACCGTAAGCTAGACTTACCCATTTGCCGGGAGCTAAACACGTAACAAAACTCATTTTGAATCAAGGCATTGTAAAGGTCTATATCAGCTTGACGCTCTACATAAGTGAGAGCATTTACTTTAAGACTTCCACCAACTTGATATTCGTACTTATTCATGGCTAAGTGTCAACCCAATTGCTCACGGAAATAGAGTCGATACAACTCACAACTCGGTATAGCCTGATTACCTTCAAGCTTTACTAAACCCATGCTTTCTAACTTATAAGCTGTAATTGCTTCTAATTGAACACTTTCAGGAGATGTAAGCACCCTTTGCATTGCTTTGGCTAATTCCGAATCTTCTTGGATATTTGCTAGATGATGCCGTAGGTAGTTGCTATAAATTCCGGCAATTGTGGGAGCATCTTGCAATAACTGCTCTAGGGATACTTCTTTGCGTGCGATGTGATAGAGCGCAAGACGCACTAGATAGGGATGTCCACCAATCATGGCTAGTAAAGAAGCCAGTTTTTGTGCTCCTGCTTCACCTTCAGCCCAATCAATCCTATGACGTATAGCTAAATCCTGTACTTGCTCTAACGTAAATTCTGGTAACTTGATCGATAGCCCAACGTTGAAAGGTGATTGGTTGAGATCTAAAGGAATATAAGCTTCAGTAGCATGAACAACTATGAGTCGCAGTTTTTGCCAAATATTTAGCTCTGAACCATCTTCATACCAAGAACGTAGCAATGGTAAAAAATCGCGACAGATTTCCGGATATTCAAAAATCCGGTTTACCTCATCCAAGGCTAAGACTACTGGAGAGTCAATTTCTTGGAGCAAGTACTCCTGAAAATACAATGTGCAACTTACTTTGCTGCCAATATCCTCATCCCAATAATTATCCAGCTTTAATTCTAGATTCAACTGTCGAGTAACATTGGCACACAACCACCTTAAGAATCTATCCAAGCTTGTGAAATTTTGGGTATCTGCCCTCTGCAAGCTAATTACTACAGTGCGTAACTCCCCAGAGCGTCTAGCATAAGCAAGAATCCTGTGCATTAGAGACGTTTTCCCCATCTGCTTGGGGGCTTTGATCCGAATCAGGCTACCTGGTTTACAAATCTCCGTGTAAGCTCTTTCTTCAATTGGGGGACGCTCAATATAAAACAACGACTCGAGCGGTACCGCTGAACCACTAGGAATTTCTAAGAAGTCCTCATTCGTGCCGGTTACGTTGGTTGTCGTTTTTGGGAGATCTTCATACAGATTACCAACTTGCCCCTTGCCAGTGCCTGGTTGCTGGTAGTTTCTCCCCAAACCTGGTACATTCTGTGCTTCTTTTTGCAAAAGACTACTATTTTCCGCTTTTCGTCTCAAAACTGACCTAAAATTACTTTTTGTGACTTCTTCCCCAAAAGCTTGGGAAAGTAACTTCCACAGCTTAGATCCAACATCCTTAATATAGTTAGCGTCATAGTCACAGCTTTGTGCTATCTCCGGATAGGTTTGTCCCTCCCAAGACTTGCGAAATACTAACTCCTGAACGTTATTTAAGCCTTGGTCTGAAAATCTATCTATAATAGCTAATGCTTCGTCAACATTCATTTGTAACAAAATTTATAAAGTTTATATATAAATATGACTTTATCGGACTTTTTCATACTTTTTTTACTTATTCATTGAAATTTAACAGTACAAAGTCAGGGCTTCCTGAGTACAGACGAAGCCCGTCCTGGCTGTCGAGCAACGAATACATTGATACTTCAGTATTTCCCTTGTCTACAGGTGTAGGTACCATCTCCTTTATAGATGTCAGAGCCCATAAGCTTATGCACTTACGGAAAAGCTACCGCTTCGCTAGCGCTAACAGCAGTCACCTACGGAGGGAAACCAACGCCACTTGCTTCAAGGAGGGTTGGGATGAAAGACTGACAAAAACGGACAACAAGAGTCCTAGTTTGGGATTTAGACTTCTAGGAGAGGGTGCGATCTGCACGCACCTGTCTGGAAATGTCCGGGTAATTTTAGGAGCTTAGAGGAGTGCGTGCAGATCGCTCTGTTGTCCGTTTTTGGAGAGGATTAATGTAGCGGCATTGCCGCAAGGGCGCAGTGGCTCCTCCTGCAGTGCTGCTACTCACCAGTCGTACAAAATTCAATTCTGAATTCTGGCTCCTGAGTCCTAAGTTTTTCTGTTAATCCAAATATCCAAGAGCCATCTTTAATTACTCAAATTCAGACCTTAATAGTTACAAATTTTATACAAACTATAAAGAAATTTTTCAATGAAATTTACTCTATATTCTAGGCATGATAAACTACACGAAGTTTTGAATATGACAACTATTACATTTACAGCTATTCATACCATTGTTATGCGAAGACGCATAGAAAGAGCCCCATCGCCTCCTAACATCGCCTTTCTAAGGGGATGTTAGGAGGGGTAAATAATGTGCAGCTTCACAGAAAATTGGTATCAGTAAGTTGATTTCAAACAGGGATACCATCATGACGACATTCTTTTTCTATTTTGTTAGAGAGTGGATTTATGTATATTTGTTAATGAATCTATTTATTGTCGGAGTACCAGCGCTACTCGGTCTTGGTCATATTACTCTATCTCAAGTTCTAGAAAATGTGAAATTCTTTTTTCCTTTTATTGGGTCTCTAACCACCTTAAGCGCCTTAGCTTATGCGTTTATTAGAACCTCGAATGAAAAATATACTAAGTTATTGGATTGTTATGTCGCGGGCTATTTATTATCGGTCATAATTGTCGTATTTTTTGCTTTGTTTGGCACTAGCAGTTTATTGACACAAACTATCGTCGTTACCCTGCAAATTTATTTGCTAACTCCATTTTTTCTCCTTCCAAGTTTTCTTGTTAGAAATTTTATTCCAATCTTACGCTTTTATAGTGATCTTCAGGACGCAGGGTTTAGCTACAGTCAATTACCGTACGAAAAAAAGCGCAAGACAGATAAAAGAAAATTTATAAAAAGAGAAATGCGACTAAAAGGCTGGAAGCAAAAAGATGATGATTAACTTATAAACTACATTCTGCACCTTAAACTGTCACAGAGTATAGTTGTAATGACTGAAGTTGTTTTATGGGAAAAAATGGATGCTCAAAATTTGTATGTGCAGCAATCCTAAATCCCCCTCTCTAGGTTATGTTTTTACCCAGAAATGAATCGCAACCGTGTAATACAGGGAAGAGTTAATGGTGAAACAGGACATTCAGTAGTAATGATTGTGATATAACGCATATTTTTTACTAAGTACAAAAAAATCCGCTTTGATAGCAAGCTTAATTGCACCTAAGCAACTAGGCGCAGCTACACTCCAATATGACTTTTTCAGACATTTATTAAAGTATTTAATCAAATTTCTAGAAACATGGCGCAGAAACTCCACAGTTTTACTCACGACCCATCTTTTCGAGTAAAGCACCCTTACACCCGGTAGCTGAAGAGATGTTGATGAATTACTGGAGTTATGCTGTCGTTGGCTTTTTTGTCTCTAGATCTGGCTAGCGGCTACGAGTCCCTGTAGTCAACGTGTAAAAATGGGTGATTTCCTTTTTTCCCACAACTAGCCAACGCATTTCTCTCCCATCTACTAATATGGAGGCAGACACAATTACATATCCATTAGGAGTATTTTTGGTGGAGTCCCGATATAATCCCGCAGCGATTGAGGAAAAATGGCAAAAGACATGGACTGAACTCGGCTTAGATAAAACACCTACAGATAGCGACAAGCCGAAATTCTACGCTTTGTCTATGTTTCCCTACCCATCTGGTAGCCTACACATGGGCCATGTTCGTAATTATACGATTACTGACGTGATTGCTCGCCTCAAACGAATGCAGGGGTATCGCGTACTACACCCTATGGGTTGGGATGCCTTTGGTTTACCAGCAGAGAACGCTGCAATTGATCGGGGTATTGCGCCAGCAAAATGGACTTATGAAAATATCGCGCAGATGCGCCAGCAATTAAAGCGTCTGGGCTTGTCCATTGATTGGGATTGTGAAATTGCCACTTGTTCACCAGATTATTACAAGTGGACACAATGGATTTTCTTACAGTTTTTTCATGCAGGGTTAGCTTATCAAAAAGAAGCCGCCGTCAATTGGGATCCTGTAGACCAAACTGTAGTTGCTAACGAGCAAGTTGATAGTGAAGGACTTTCTTGGCGTAGTGGTGCGAAAGTTGAACGTAAACTCTTGCGGCAGTGGTTTTTGAAGATTACCGACTATGCAGAACAGTTGTTACAAGATCTTGACAAGTTGACGGGCTGGCCGGAACGTGTCAAATTAATGCAGGCAAATTGGATTGGTAAATCCACAGGCGCGTACTTAGAATTTCCCATAGTAGCAACAGATGCAAAAATTGGGGTTTACACGACTCGCCCTGATACAGTTTACGGTGTTAGCTACTTGGTTTTAGCTCCAGAGCATCCCTTGACTAAGCAAGTCACTACACCAGAAAGGCAAGCAGAGGTAGACGCCTTTATTCAAGAAATATCTAACCAAAGTGAGTTAGAACGGACTGCTGAAGACAAACCCAAGCGAGGTATCCCCACGGGTGGTAAAGCAATTAACCCGTTTACAGGGGAAGAAATTCCTATTTGGATTGCTGATTATGTGCTGTATGAGTACGGTACGGGCGCAGTTATGGGTGTACCAGCACACGATGCACGAGATTTTAAGTTTGCTAAAGAACAAAATTTGCCGATCAAAGTGGTGATTGTACCACCTGGAACTGTAGAGCCGTTTGATGAAACTTCTCTAAAACAGGCATACACAGAACCAGGGATTATCGTTAATTCTGGTTCTTTTAATGGCATCAATTCTAGTGAAGGAAAGCAAGCCATTGTAGAATATGCCGAAAAAGGAGGTTTTGGCAAAGCACGGGTACAGTATCGCTTGCGGGATTGGTTAATTTCGCGGCAAAGGTACTGGGGTGCACCTATACCAATGATTCATTGTCCTAGTTGTGGTACAGTGCCAGTTCCTGAAAAAGATTTACCTGTATTATTGCCAGAAGATGTCGAATTTACAGGACGTGGCGGCTCTCCTTTGGCGAAGTTAGAAAGTTGGGTAAATGTACCTTGCCCAACTTGTGGGAAACCAGCATCGCGAGAAACGGACACGATGGATACATTTATTGATTCGTCGTGGTATTTTTTAAGGTTTACTGATGCTAAGAATGAACAGCAGGTTTTTGACTCTGCGAAAACAAATGATTGGATGGCAGTGGATCAGTATGTTGGTGGTATTGAACATGCCATTTTGCACTTGTTGTATTCGCGGTTTTTCACAAAAGTACTACGAGACAGGAATTTATTAGACTTTGATGAACCATTCCAGCGTTTGTTAACTCAGGGTATGGTGCAGGGGATAACTTATTTGAACCCTAATAAATCTGGTAAAGACAAATGGATTCCTTCCTATCTGGTTAAAGATACAAGTGATCCACGAGATCCCCAGACAGGCGAACCATTACAACGCCTATACGCCACCATGTCTAAATCTAAAGGCAACGGTGTTGCACCTGAAGAAGTGATTAGCAAATATGGTGTAGACACCGCTCGGATGTTTATCCTGTTTAAAGCGCCACCAGAAAAAGATCTGGAATGGGATGAAGCTGATGTAGAAGGGCAATACCGCTTTTTAAATCGGGTTTGGCGATTGGTGAGTGATTATAAACAGGTGGAGAATAAAGCCTCTACAAAGGATTTAACCAAACCAGAGAAAGATCTACGTCGCGCAATTCACACTGCTATTAAAGAAGTCACAGAAGATGTAGAGGGTGAATATCAGTTCAACACAGCCGTGTCAGAGTTGATGAAGTTAAGCAACGCTCTTACTGATGCTAACTGCAAAGATTCACCTATTTATGCAGAAGGGATTCAAAATTTAGTTGTGTTGCTAGCACCATTTGCACCTCATATAGCTGAGGAACTTTGGCATTTCTTGGGTAACACTAGCTCAGTTCACACTCAAAAATGGCCTAGCTTCGATGAATCTGCCCTAGAAGCTGATGAAATCACATTGGTTGTTCAGATTAATGGTAAAAAGCGTGGTGATCTTCAGGTTCCAGCACAGGCTGATAAAGCAGAATTGGAGAAGTATGCTCGTGAGTCAGAAGTTGCTAAGCGAAATTTAGAAGGTAAGGAGATTAAAAAGGTAATTGTCGTGCCCGGAAAGTTGGTGAACTTTGTTGTTGGGTAATCGAGGTGTTATTTTACTAACTGAGCAACAGTCATTACCAAATCAGTTAAGTCAAACGGCTTATGAAGCAGGATTTCAAATCCTGCTTTAATAGCTTGAGCAGATTCAGTCTCAAATCCTGAAGCAGTTAATGCAATAGCTGGTGTTTCTCCTTTGTCAGATTTAAGATTTCTGATTTCGCGAATCAGCCAATACCCATCTTTCTCCGGCATAGCAATATCTATGATGAGAATATCGGGCTTCGACTGTAGCAATTTTTTCAAAGCTTCACCTGCTGACGTAACTGTCACCACCTCAGCACCATAATCAGAAAGCAAAAACTCTAGTAAATATAGAGTATCTGGATCATCATCAACTGCAAGTACACGTATACCCTTGAGCGTTGATGAGCGCCGACTTAAAAAGCCGCCTGCCATTCCTAGAAAGTAAGTTGGCATCATTTAGATGAGCAATTTTTGCATAAAAATATTGAACCCAGTCCCCATATAAAATACTAAAGAGTATATATTTATAATACATATTAGGTGAACCGTTAAGTCAAAGCAATATAGAAGGGAGATAAACTAGGGCATTGGTAACTTTTTCCCATGCCCTATGTGTTGCGAACTGCAAACAAGAACGCTTCAAACCGCAAACAAGCGAATTTTGAAACCACATTAATTGCAAATAAGAGGGGTCTCAAAACCACATTCACTGCAAATGAAACCACATTATTTGCAACCAGACCAAATTAACTGCAACCAAACCACATTATTTGCAAATAGGCTATAACGCTGACCAGTCATAGCTTACAGCATTTAAATAGCTAAAACCGTCCAAAAAATAAGTTCCTTTAGACTGGACACATATGAACGAATGTCCTGGTTTAAATTGAACGCTATCCGTTCAATTTAATTATGAATTAGGTTTTTTGTGAGTAAGTCCGAAAAACGTGTTTCTCTGTCGCAGTAAAGAATCTTAAGTTTTAAATTAGGGTGAAAGTAATATTACTAAATTTGGACAGCACTGGCTGAACCCTGATATAATATCAGTCCATTTGGAAGATACCCAACGTAGAGGAAACAACATGCTTAAAAAATTTTAAGGTTCTGGAAAAGCTGGGTAAGCTCGTTGGCTATGATGGCGTGGTGCTATGCTTTGCGCCTGCTGCATTGCTGCTGACCAAAGACGTGAATGCTGTGCCAGTGTGGACGATATGAAAATCATTTGCTACAGCGACCTGCATCTGGAGTTCGGCTCGGGTTTCAGGCCGCCGGTCAATACAGATGCTGACCTGATGATCCTGGCGGGTGATATCATCACCTGCAAGAATTACATGCCGCTCAGCCGCTTTTTACAGGAATGGCGGAAGCCAGTGCTGTATGTGATGGGCAACCATGAATATTATACAAGTCGCCCGATGGCGGAAGAGAATGCCAACTTCAGGCACTGGCTAGAAGAACATCATCCAAATGTTACGCTGCTGCTGGACGAAAGTGTGACCGTTGATGGCGTGCATTTCTTCGGCGGAACCATGTGGACGGATTTTGACGGCAGCAATCCGCTAGCCATGCTTACCGCGCAGCAGCAGATAAATGATTACCGGATGATCACTCTTTCTGATAACCATCCACTAACCCCTACCCAGACTGTCGTCCTGCACCAGGTTTATTGGGAAAAGCTGATAGCTTGGTTCGAGAACGACGAGAGTGGCACCCGCGTGGTGATCAGCCACCATGCCCCCGTCATCAATCCGCATACCCGCCATAGGAACAGCCCGTTGCAGCCAGCGTTCAATTCTTTGGACATGGTGGAAATTATTGAGCGCTATCAGCCAGCACTATGGGTGTACGGCCATACGCATGAATGCGATGATCAGGTGATTGGTACTACACGCGTTATCTCGAATCAGTCGGGCTATCCTCTTCGGGGAGGAGGATATGAATGCAAAGAGTTTGATCCCAAAGGTTGCACATTGAATTTGGAATAACCTCAGGGTCTTCGCCAACTCAGGGCTGCCAGTTTTCCAAAGTTTCCTTGTGACTTCTGCAAGTTCTTATTTCTTCAACCTTGTCTTTTCTTCTAATCCTAAAGTATTGATTGAGATGCTGAAGGCGAGTTAGGCGGGTTAGGTTTTAGTGTGATTTGAACTATATTTTGACCAAACGGTTGCAAAATACTTCACTCTGCACTAGGACAAAATATACTTCAAAGGTATAAATGGAGTTCAAAAATCTCAAAACTTAGTTCTAGGAAGTAACGTGGTGTCACTGGAATGATAACTTGGCAGGAAAGGTCAGTTTATGGTTCCAATCACAAACGGACACGTTATGGTTCTAAGTTTGAAACCCTGATTGGGAAAGGATTTCAAAAACAGTACTTTTTTCGCTGACGTTTTTATTAGGTTTAGAGACTACAAAATTTAAGGACTCTTGGACAGCCTGATGCTTCCATTTTTGCTCAAAGGACAAGTTATCCTTCCCATATCAGGAATCTTTAACAATTGCCTCACGTAAGAATCAGGGTTTCAGGCTCTAAAATACTTGGTTATGCTTTCAGCCCCTGAAAACTTTTGGGTATAGTGACAATACTTGGTTATGCTTTCAGCCCCTGAAAACTTTTGGGTATAGTGACACGAGCATCTGGCGCTGGATGGCAAGACGCTGCGTGGCAGTCATGGGAATACCATCAACGAGCAGGTACATTTACTCAGTCTGTTTTGCCAGAGGAGCGGGATCGTGGTGCGTGACACACCGATGGAGCGCGGCGAAAATGAGATCACGGCGGCGCTTCCTCTATTGGGGGACATGAATCTGGCTGGGAAGGTGGTTACCGGCGACGCAATCTTCGCGCAAAAAAAGTCTGTGCGCTCATCAGGGAACGGGGCGGAAATTATGTCTTCACCGTCAAGGACAACCAGCGCAAGCTGAAACGGGAGACAGACAGGTGTCTGGACCTCTTGGCCGATACGCAGCGGTATCAGCAGCACCAGACCACCGACACCGGACATGGACGGGTCGAAACCCGCTATATCCGCATGGTTCCATCTCCCGACAAGCTCAAAAAGGCATGGCCAGGACTACAGGCCATCGGCACCGTGCAGCGCACCAGACAAAACCGCAAAACCGGCAACACATCCGTCCACACCGTTCATTTCATTACCAGCCTCAACCACCCCGCCCCTGATATCCTCGCCTTGAACAGAGGACATTGGGGAATAGAGAACAAGCTTCATCGGCATAAAGACACACTCCTCGATGAAGATCGATCCACCATTCGCAAACAGGCTGCTCCCCACAACATGGCCGTCATCAGGGCTTCTTCGGTGGCTTTCCTCAGATCGAACAATACACCTCTCACCCACGCCTCTCAAAACTTCGCCAGAAACCCTTCCGCTCTATTCAGCTTGATATTCTGACTTTTAAATCGCCCTGCAAAAAACCTAATTCATAATTAAATTGAACGGATAGCGTTCAATTTAAACCAGGACATTCGTTCATATGTGTCCAGTCTAAAGGAACTTATTTTTTGGACGGTTTTAGCTATTTAAATGCTGTAAGCTATGACTGGTCAGCGTTATAGCCTATTTGCAAATAATGTGGTTTGGTTGCAGTTAATTTGGTCTGGTTGCAAATAATGTGGTTTCATTTGCAGTGAATGTGGTTTTGAGACCCCTCTTATTTGCAATTAATGTGGTTTCAAAATTCGCTTGTTTGCGGTTTGAAGCGTTCTTGTTTGCAGTTCGCAACACCTATGCGTCATGCCGAAAAACTCCACCCTCTGTATTAGCTTGAGATCTCTGTGCAAAAGTTGTCTTTCCAATTTAAAATCAACAGGAGTTGGGTTAGTCTCCGACAAAACCAAATTTAGAATTTGAAATTCTTGTGAATTTACGACGCCTGATTCCATTGTTTGATAACTCCGTGTCCACTTGGGCATTAGAGGCACGGTTATTACGCTGGTTAACACTACTTTGGTTATTTATGGGCTTGGTGATGCTATTTTCAGCATCCTATCCCGCTGCTGACACTCGTTTCAATGATGGGCTTTACTACTTTAAACGTCAGCTGATTTGGGTTTTAGTTGCCTTAATAATATTTAACATTATCGTTTATTTGCCTCTACGTAGGATTTTGGGGCTATCTCATTGGTTCGTGATCTTTTTCTTGGGTTTAATTTTTGTCACCCTGATTCCAGGTGTGGGAACCCACACTAATGGAGCAACTCGTTGGATACCCCTTGGTCCAGTTCCAATTCAACCATCTGAATTGATTAAACCATTTTTAGTGTTGCAAAGTGCGCGAGTTTTCGGCCATTGGGAACGAATTAGTTGGGGAATTCGTTTTAGCTGGCTGGCTGTTTTTGGTATTATAATTCTGGGGATTTTAGCTCAGCCTAATTTGAGTACGACTGCACTTTGCGGTATGACTATTTGGCTAATTGCTTTAGCATCCGGACTGCCTTACAAGTATCTGGGAGGGACAGCGATTGGCGGAGTTCTATTAGCGGTACTCAGTATTAGTGTAAAAGAGTATCAGCGTAAACGGGTGATGTCGTTCCTAAACCCGTGGGCTGATGCCCAGGGAAATGGATACCAGTTAGTGCAAAGTTTGCTAGCAGTTGGTTCTGGTAGATTTTGGGGTGCTGGTTTTGGACTTTCTCAGCAAAAGCAGTTTTATTTACCAATTCAAGATACAGATTTTATTTTTGCTGTATTCGCTGAAGAATTCGGCTTTATTGGCAGTGTAGTATTACTACTGATGCTGTCTTTATACGCAACTTTGGGATTAATAGTGGCTGTTAGGAGTAAGCAAGCAGTACCTAGATTAGTAGCAATTGGCGTGACGACGTTAATAGTAGGACAATCATTGCTGCATATCGGTGTTGCTAGTGGGGCTTTACCTACTACAGGGTTACCTTTGCCAATGTTTAGCTATGGTGGCAATTCAATGATTGCTAGTTTAATGTTAGCCGGTTTATTAATTCGAGTTGCACGCGAAAGTAGTGAGGCTGAAGTGGTTCCGTTGCGAGGACAAGGAAGAAGAAATTAGGGATTGGGGATTGGGGATTGGGTACTGAAGGTTAGACTACCTACTTCTGTGCTCCCCCTGCTCAAGAGCTCCTCTGCTCCCTGTTACCTCTTATATCCCATGACTTTTACCAACAACCCAATTACGTCGGAAAAAGCGGGCTAAAGCTGGCTCCTCTAAAGATAAATAAATCGGGCGTCCATGAGGACAAGTGCGGGGATTACGAGTAATCTTCCATTGATCTAATAATGCTTGCATCTCTTGGAGACTGAGAGTTGTGCCATTGCGAATAGCACTGCGACAAGCAACAGCAACTTGAGCCGCTTGTAAGTCTCCTCCCAAACTAAGTTCTAAAATTGCATCAGCACAGTCGTCGCGAGAAAGCAAAATTGCAGGTACGCTACGGATAGCCCAAAGTTGTTCACCAAAGGGTTCTATATCTAAACCAAGACGTTGCAGTTGCGACACTTGAGCAGGAGATAATTGATAAAGAATAACCGGGGGTTCTTTGGGGACAATTTGCCAATTGTCGCTCAATTGCTCATACAAAACTCGCTCATGAGCAATGTGCTGTTCTATTAACCACATTCCTCCTGGATATTCAGCAATAATATAGGTTTTATTCACTTGACCAACAGCCCTCAGTTGTAGAGAGGTGGGATTAGTCTCTACAGGGGTTTGGTTTTCTTCGGTGTTAATGGAACGATTTAAATTGTAGCTACCTTTTTCTTCGGCAGCTTTTAGTAATTTGCTAACTCGCGTTGTGTGGACATTTTCTTTGAGGGTTTCACTACTATGCCGAAGTGCTTTGTCAATTGCGATCGCAATATGCTCTTGCCAATAACTGATTTCGTTGAGGTAAATTTCTGCTTTTGCTGGGTGGCGGTTCCAGTTAATTTGATCGGGAGGAATAAACATGTGTAAGAAACACACCGGATAGCGATCGCGCGGTAACGTTTTGTGAAATGCGCTCAGAATTGTTTGCTCTAGTTCCGGACACTTTACCATTCTTCCATTTACAGCTACCCGCACCCAGTCTGGACGATGACGATGACAGCGATCAGGTAATCCTAGCACTAATGAAATTAATGCCTCTTTGTTTTGAGGAATTTCTACTTGAAACTCTCGTAAATCACTTGGTTCTACTTGCTGTATGAATTGGGGCAATAGCTGTTTAAGGGTAGTCACAGGACTTATACTGAACCATGGACGGTCATCTTGCGAAACTTGCCAAGTTACATGAGGATGACATAACGCAATTTGTTGAATCGTTGCTTGCACACTCTTCATTTGCTGTGGTAGTTTTGGCAAGCCTCGACGACGCGCCTTACAATTTCCGAATAAATTTGCTACTGTAACGACAGTACCAGGCGCGATCGCCGCCGCCTTAACTTGAACAGGTTCTCCTCCAGAACCATAAATTATCTGCCAGCCTATCTCACCAGTTGATGGACGACTTAAAATTTCCACTTCAGCTAGATTTGTTAGACTGTGCAAAGCCTCGCCCCGAAAACCTAAACTAGTGATTTTCCATAAATCTGCACAGCTACGAATTTTACTAGTACTATGGGCTGTTGCTGCGCGCTGCAAATCATCCAAGCTCATACCACAGCCATTATCTACTACGCGGACTCGCCACTCTTCTGGCCATACAGAAATTACAATTCTTGTTGCACCTGCGTCTAGGGAATTTTCTACTAATTCCCGCACTACGGAAGCCAAAGAGTCAATCACCTCCCCAGCCGTGATTAAGTGTACAACTTCTGTTGATAGAGTTTTAATAGTAGAAACCATATTTTATAGCGTAGCTTACTAAGGGTATCGAGTTATTAGAGCCTGTGGTCTAAGGGTGTAGAGAAACCCAAAATCATGGAAGGTTCCCATGAGAACCTGAACAAGTTTTTCCATAGATAAATTCTCAGTATTTAAACTATCTGGATAGCTCGCATTCAGTGTAAATATATACTCTAAATTGTTTATTTATCCCCATTATGGCTATATACCCTTTTTTACGAGAGATTAATCGCCCTTGTCATAGAATAACAGAACTAATAGCTATAGCTTTGCCAGTTTTTATAAAATAACCCTCAATTGTTGTCAGAAAATTGTACGTTTCTATGAGAGGACGCAAAGTAGTTTAAAAGCACTTTCCTTTGCACAAAGTCATAAGTTATTTGAATCCAATAACCAATTAAGAAAATTAATGGGATACTAACTGTGGATAAAATGATAAATCTCTGTGATTCTAATAATTTCTGAGAAATTATCCAATTCCAAGCAGAACCTTTAGTAAGTACTGTCAAAATAGGACGGTGAAATAAATATGCTGAATATGAGGCTAGACTCATTCCATGTAAAATGGGAGTAAATTGCTGAAAACTCCGAAAGCGATTTTCAATAATTATTAGGAAATTTAAGGCAACAAAAAAGAAGCTAATTTCACTTAGCGTTAGTACAGAAAAATATATATAATATGGTAGTTTAAAAAACAAAGAACTATTAACGATAATAAAAAATAAACCTATTTCAAGAATTGCCAATATAAAGACGATTGATGATAAATACCTTTTTATTTTTCGTTTATAAACATCCAAAGCCATCTTCATTCCCAGGAAAAACTGAATAGTAAAACTTATAAAAGAATCCCTTACATAAAAACCATTATGGTCTAGCATTATCGCTAAGCCATATAGAAATAGAGACGTAGCACCCAAAAGAAATAATCCTCTTTTCTGAGATATTATTTTATAAGCTAAAGGAAAAACTAAGTAGTATTGTACAATTAAACCAATAAACCATAAGCTTCCTGGATTATGAGAATACTCTTTAAAGAATGTGTGAACAACAAAAAGATGCGCTAAGAAGTTTTGTGGCTCAATTACATTGACAATTAATAAGTAAGTTAATAAAGCTAAATAATAAAGTGGAAGTATTCTCAAAAAGCGCTTGTAGAAAAAAGGTAACACTTGTAAATCAGTTGTGTTGCTCACTAACCTGCTATAAGTCAAACCGAAACCTGACAAAATGATGAAACCAGAAACTCCTATACCTCCTAATGTAGGCCAAAAAAACTGCCAAACTTGACCACGATATGTCATTCCCCAGTACTCAGATAGGTGACAGAATACTACGCAAAGTATCATGAGAATTTTTAATCGATCAATATATTGTAAACGAATAGATTTTTCTTGAGAAGCGTTGCGACTCATTCTATAGGATTCCTACGTGATTTGTGTTTCGGCTTGGTCGACTTCTATATTTGATATACAAATTTCCAGCCAGTTGTTGGCTTGTCTGGATTTTTTTATCTTCTGTCGATAAACAGCAATCGTACTTAATCTGCGAAACTAGTTGTGAGGGCAGGCAATAGGCAATAAATGATTAAGAAATACGATACCAGTACCTAGGTCTATGGTCAAGCTGTTAGCCGTATTTTAAATACGCAGTCAAATATTTAAGTAGCAATCGTTACATTTATGGTGGATCGCTGGCACGAATTTTTCATAAAAATAGAGACGCGAAATCCCGCGTCTCTGGAGCGTAGCGATATCGCACCAGGTTGTTAATCCTTCATCGCCAACACCTTAGGCTGTTGAGGATACAGTAACCCATTTAACAGTGAAGCTGGACGTTTACCGTATGGCCAAGCAAAAGCATGACTAAATGCTGCATCTTGGCAAGCTTGTAACTGGTCAAAGTTGATAATATCGTAAGTTAAGAGGTTCTCGTATTCAAAGGGGAGGCGTACATTGTGTAACCCCGCATTATCGGTACAAATAGCAATATCTACCCCTGCATCAAAACAGCGATCGAACACTAATTTGAGTTGACGTATATCTTGCAAGGTACCAGTTTTTAGGTAAGTTGTGGGGCAAACCTCTAAACATTGACGACGCTTAGCCACGTCTTTAAGTAACTCTGGATATAGCAGAGGAATTTGAATGCCATGACCAATCCTCATCAAGTATGGTAGGAGTTGAGGATAACAGCCAGCAGTGGTTTCGTAAAGATGCGCAGTGGTTTTAATGTCACGCGATCGCGCATAATCATAAAGTTCAATCCACTCATCCATCCGCTCAGCGAAGCGACTATCCCCTCCAGCCACGTCTATCGCACAAACATACTGCTTATTTTGCACAGCTAAATCAACAATCGCCTTGTTTACCTCATAAGGTAGGCGGGTGTGCATACAGAGAATTTGGCTAGTGATGATTGGGTATTCTGGTAGTTTGCTTGCTCTACCCACAACCTCTACAATCTCTGCCATCTTGTCAATTCTTTCTGATTGACTTAGATGCTCTGGTGTCCGTAAATATGGAGTATACCGCAGCTCAAGGTAAGCTAAATTTTCAAAAATGTAAGCACCTCTAAGAAGACGATAGACAAAGTACGGCAAAGTCTCTACAGTTTGTACACTTTCTACGAGGGTGTGTAACTCCAGGTACTCGTCTAGCGTGTTGCGTGGGCGTGTGTAAAATTCTTCAAATTCTTGATACTTAGCAAAGCGAGAAATAGCATCTGAGGAGTGGCGCTCAAAATATCTCCATAAAACGCGGGGTACAACAGAACCGCCGAGATGTCTATGTAATTCAGCGTATAAAGCCATAGTGGTCTTTTGACAATAAATTTTAAATATTATTAACAATAACAAATAAAAAAAACAACCTAAAGCCAGCAAAATTTCATGAACAACTTTTGAAGGTGATGTTCATCTTGACAGAAATCCTTTACTATAAACGGTTTGGGTAATTGTAAATTTACAATGTCCTACTTGATGTCTCGATAGGTTTTGATTCACTTGATGCGTGTCATCAGTATTTTAAATCACGCTAATGAATGAATTTTTATGACTAAATAGCAGTAATAATTTCAGCATTACGGAGATCAAATAATCTCAGCCAGATTACAGGGAGCAGCCAACAAAGTCTATGAGATACATCTATTATTCGTAAGCACTTAGCTGCTTATATTAAGTCTTTTATACATGTGCAGAAAACTTAATATAAATTAATAATTACGCTCTGAGCCAATACTGCGTAGGTTTTTCCCGAAAATTTGCCCTGAACTAAAGTTCGGGCTAATAGCGCTCATTGAGCTAAAAGCTCACTGGGTAATCTTTTAACCCATTAAAATGGGTTTAAGCTTTGAGCCGGGAAATAAATTTCCCGGCTCTTAACTACAAACCTCTGGAAGATCATCTCTTCTTGTGCTAAGACACAGTAAAGGAAGCAGTTCCTTTTAGGTTAACTGTGCTATAGGTTTTTTCTGCTCCTCGTCCTGGCCCTGCAATAGTAGTAAGAGTTGTGGTTTTTATACCAGGAACTGTGATACGAATCTTTTCAGATGTAGTGCTTAAGTTGACTGATGGAAGAACTAAAGTAAATGTCACTGTACGTAAATCAGGCACTGTTTCTAAAGTGACTGTAATTAACTGACCAATCTCAGTATCCTGAATACGAATTTGCTGACCAGAGAAGTTGAGATTGAAATTATTGTCACGGTAGCTTAACAAGGGGACTCCTGAGAAGCTTGTTTCAGAATAACTAACTACGATAGAACCACCACTTAGTTCAAAAGTATTGGCTTTAGTAAAATTTAGAGATTGTGCTTGTTGTACTGGAGTTTGTGCTAAGGGAAGAGCCACGACGGGTGCATTCCAACAGAACAATACGGTTAAGACAACGCTAAGAATCAGTGATAAACGACGCATACTGTTACTAAATTAAACGGGTCTTCACATTAATAGTTATTAGTGAATCCACATATGCACTCGTTGCAGATTAGCGTTGATATTTTTGGCCTTATCGAGTATCGTCACTTCTTCAAGTGAGGAATTATACAGCAGCAAAGATGAGGACTTAAATTTTGTTGACAAAATCTCCGTAGATGTTTATCATAGTCGTTTGTGAAAACATTACTTTATAATATAAGCGCTTGGCTAACGTCATTGTAATAGGTGCCCAGTGGGGCGATGAAGGAAAAGGAAAAATAACAGACTTGCTCAGCCGCTCTGCAGATGTTGTCGTACGTTACCAAGGCGGTGTGAATGCTGGTCATACGATTGTAGTAAAAGGTCAGACTTTTAAACTTCACTTGATTCCCTCGGGTATTTTGTACCCAAATACCGAGTGTATTATTGGTTGTGGAACAGTGATAGACCCAGAGGTTTTGCTCAAAGAACTTGAACAAATAAAAGAACTGGGTGTTTCCACGAATAATCTACTAATCTCTGAAACTGCTCATGTCACGATGCCTTACCATCGATTGATTGACCAGGCAACAGAGGAGCGTAGGGGAAGCCATAAAATTGGTACGACAGGTAGAGGTATTGGTCCCACCTATGCAGATAAATCAGAGCGAACTGGCATCAGGATGTTAGACTTGATGGACAAGGACGGGCTAACTGAGCAGCTAGAGTGGATCATTAATTATAAAAATGTCATTCTAGAAAAACTTTATAATATACCACCTTTAAACCCGCAAGAAGTTATTGAGAAGTACTTGGAGTACGCAGAACGTTTGCGTCCTTACGTGGTGGATACCTCAGTAAAAATATATGATGCGGTTCGCCGTCGGCGTAATATTCTGTTTGAAGGAGCGCAAGGAACTCTCCTGGATCTAGATCACGGGACTTATCCCTATGTCACATCCTCTAATCCCGTAGCAGGGGGAGCTTGTGTTGGTACAGGTTTAGGCCCGACAATAGTTGATCGGGTTATTGGGGTATCAAAAGCCTACACTACTCGGGTAGGGGAAGGCCCATTTCCTACTGAAATCTGTGGGGAGTTGGGCGACTTGTTGTGCGATCGCGGCGCAGAATTTGGCACAACAACCGGACGTAGGCGTCGTTGCGGCTGGTTTGATGCAGTCATCGGTCGCTATGCAGTTCGGATTAACGGGATGGATTGTCTGGCGATTACCAAACTAGATGTTCTCGACGAACTAGAGGAAATCAAAGTTTGTGTGGCTTATGAGATAGATGGGGAACCTTGCGATCACTTTCCCCGCAGTTCTCGTCGATTCGCTCGTTGTAAACCAATATACAAAACTCTCCCAGGATGGGGTGTCTCAACCAGTCATTGCCGTTCTCTAGAAGATTTGCCTCGGCAAGCACTAGATTATCTCAAATTTTTGGCAGAATTGATGGAAGTGCCGATCGCGATCGTTTCTTTAGGAGCTAGCCGCGATCAAACCATCATTGTAGAGGACCCAATTCATGGTCCCAAACGCGCATTATTGCATGTAGATGGTACATCTACATCGTTACTAAGTGCGTAAAGTTGAGTTAGTAGTTAGTAGATAGTGGTTAGTAGCTAACATAACCCCTAATCCCTAACCCCTAACACCTAACACCTAACCCCCTAATATCTAATTATGGATCTCACAATCGAATGTCAAAAGCGGCCAGAAGGCAGTAAGCCGAATGCTTTGCGCCGTTCTGGAAAAATTCCAGCGAATTTATACGGTCATAAAGGTACTGAGTCAATCGCTCTTACCCTCGATACCAAAGTTGTAGAACAACTGTTGAAAAAAGGTTCTGTTAACAACACCTTAATTGATCTCAAAATCACTGATATTCCTTGGAGTGGAAAAACTCTGCTCCGGGAAGTTCAGATTCACCCAGCAAAGCGCACACCTTACCACCTCAGCTTTTTTGCAGTTGCAGGACATGGTGATACCGATGTAGAAGTTTCCCTACATTTTGTAGGAGAAGCAGTCGGTGTGAAGCAAGAAGGCGGAGTGTTAGACACACCAATAACCCAATTGCAGATCCGTTGTGCACCGGAAAATATTCCAGAAGCAATTGAAGTGAATGTCTCTGAACTGCACGTAGGAGATAGTTTGCATACAGATGAGCTGAGCTTGCCCGAAGGTGTAAAAATTATAGCTGAAACAGGACAAGTAGTTGTTTCAGTTTTGCCACCACAAACAAGTGCTGATACAGGATCAGTATCAGAGGGAACTTAAATTCTGTTATAGTTTCCGTTGTAACCAGGGGGTACACCTCTGGTTTTTTTATGTTGAACCATCAAAATGCTAAGGATTGTTATGACTGAAGTTTCTGTTCCAACTTTGATTCAGAAAATGCTCCAGCCTGGGTTTTATCCCCATCCTGTGAAGGAGCCGATTCAATTGATTCAGACACATATTTCTTATGTGCTTTTGACTGGGGATTTTGCCTATAAGCTAAAGAAGCCAATGAATTTTGGCTTTTTAGACTTCTCAACTTTAGAAAAGCGAAAGCATTTTTGTGAGGAAGAGTTACGTTTAAATAAACGCGGAGCACCAGAACTTTATTTGGAAGTACTACCTGTGACTCTGGAGGAGGAAAAGTACTCTTTAGGAGGAACAGGAGAACCTGTAGAATATGCACTAAAAATGCACGCTTTTCCTCAAGAGGGTTTGTTTAGCAATCTATTTGAGCAGGGTAAATTGAATGAGGGACACTTAGAACAATTGGGGCAAGTGGTGGCTCAGTACCATCGTAAAACTGAGACGAATGATTATATTAAAACTTTCGGGGAAGTACCACAAGTTCGAGCTGCCATTGACGAGAATTATGAGCAAACGATGAAGTATATTGGTGGTCCCCAAACACAAAAACAGTTTGAGGAAACGAAAGAATATACTGACCGCTTTTTTGCAGAACGTCCAGAATTATTTAAAAGCAGAGTTGAAAATAATTTTATTCGAGAATGCCACGGCGATTTACACATGAGAAATATTTGCCTGTGGCATGACAAAATTACGTTGTTTGACTGCATTGAGTTTAATGAGCCATTTCGCTTTGTAGATGTGATGTACGATGTGGCATTTACTGTGATGGATTTGGAAGCTAGGCACAGTAGAGAGTTAGGTAATGCATTCTTGAATACCTATGTTGAGCAAACAGGGGATTGGGAAGGTTTGCAGGTGTTACCTTTATATTTAAGCCGTCAGGCTTATGTAAGAGCTAAGGTAGGCTCGTTTGTTTTAGATGATCCTGGTATTTCTCAAGCAGAGAAGGAAGAGGCACTAAAAACGGCGGCTAATTACTATAAGCAGGCTTGGGATTATACAAAGCCTAAGCAAGGAAAATTAATTTTGATGTCAGGCTTGTCTGGTTCTGGTAAAAGTACAACGGCACGCTACTTAGCTCGTAAACTGGGAGCAATTCACGTTCGTTCTGATGCAGTGCGGAAACATTTAGGAGGAATCCCCCTAAGTGAACGTGGCGGAGATGATTTGTATACCCCAGAAATGACTAAGAAAACTTACGGGCGGCTCTTAGATTTAGGAGTTATGCTCGCAAGTCAAGGTTTTCCAGTGATTTTAGATGCTAAGTACGACCAACACCAGTTACGGGAAGAGGCGATCGCTCAAGCTCAAAAACACCAAATTCCTCTTCAGATTATCTACTGCAAAGCACCAGTGGAAGTTTTGCGTTCTCGCTTGGAAAATCGCACCGGTGATATTGCTGATGCTACTGCCAATTTATTGACATCACAGATCGAAAAAGCTGAAGCGTTCAGTGAACAAGAAAAACCATTAGTTAAAATTTTGGACACAACTGAACCTATAGAGGCACAATTAAAAGAAGTTATTTGCCAATAGTTCATTATGGCAGGACCACAAAAAGGCTTCGGTAATCCGCTATCTTATTTGTCAGGGAGATTCCTGACACAGCTGTTATTTGGGTTATTTTTATCACTTGTACTCAACACAACACTACACAACGTAGCTCTAAGCATCTTCCTGGGTGTATTGGGTGGTGTAGCCGTCGGTTGGTTCACAGCTGCCACAACAACTGGTCCCCAAACCCAACCTGTGGGTACCTCTGAAGGTATTGATGCTGGACTAAAATACTGGCTATTTTTCTTGCTTGGCTTCTTCTGGTTACGGTACGCACCAGCTATGAGTATTTTCCTCGGTGCAATAGCAGGTTTAAGTGCAGGTTGGATGATTGCTTGGTGGAAAACTAGGGAGGAAACTAAAACTCAACTACCAGATGAAGCCTCTCAAGAAGAGGAAGCTGAACTCTCAAATGAGTCGGTTAGGAATAAATCCCGCAAAAGACGAACAACCAAACGGTATCGTCGTACTTCAAGAATACCTGACTTAACTAGGTTTTGGAGAAGGTGAGAGGGATTGGGGCATGGGGCAATGGGCATGGGGCATAGGCATTGGGTAGAGGAAAAGAATTATATCAGTAAGTCTTTAGCGAGAAAGAGTAAATACTTTTTGGGTAAACAGTTTTTCCTCCCCTGCTCCTATGCCCCATGCCCTATGCCCTATGCCCCACGCCCCATGCCCCATGCCCCATGCCCCATGCCCTAATATGTTTTTATTTCTATCTAAACTGCTACCGTTGTTTTTTTACCCCTTGGGAATCATCAGTATATGTTTACTGGTGTCCCTGGTTATGGTGTGGAAACGACCACGGACTGCTGCGCTTGCAATCACGTTGGCGCTCATTGTTTTACTATTCTCTAGTAATGCCTGGGTTGCCCGTTTGATGGTGCGATCGCTAGAATGGCAAAATCTTCCACTTAAAGAGATCCCAACTGCGGAAGCTATCGTCGTTTTAGGTGGTGCAACCAAGCCAGCTTTGCCACCACGACCAACTGTAGATTTAAATGAGCATGGCGATCGCGTTATTTACGCTGCTCAACTCTACCGCCAAAAAAAAGCTCCTGTAATTATTCTTAGCGGTGGTCGTATTGATTGGGCTGGTGAAGGACCATCCGAATCGGCGGATATGGCAACAATTCTCACTTCTATTGGCATTCCATCTGAGGCAATTATCGAGGAGCCCAATTCTCTAAATACTTATCAAAATGCAGTGAATGTCAAAAAAATTCTTGATTCTCGTGGTATTCACCATATATTATTGGTAACTTCAGCGATTCATATGCCGAGATCTCTCCTGATTTTCAAGCGTCAGGGCATTGATGCAATTCCTACACCTACTGACTTTATTGTCAGTCAGGCTGACATAAGAGAACTTAGCGCTACTCCCAAAGGAGCCATTCTGAATTTATTACCCGATACAGGAAATATAAACGATTTTACTGGTGCTTTAAAAGAATATATTGGTATTTTTATATACCGACTAAGAGGTTGGGCGTAAATAAAGGCGTAAATAAAATAGTGACGAGTTACAAATCATGAACTATTGCGCGCGTAATAATAGATCATAACTCCTCACTTGAACTATTCTCATGTCCAGAAATTTACCCCATATCATTCCTTCTTCTCAACCTCCATCTGAGGAGACTTTTGCTGTTTATCAAACAACTCACCAATTTTATCAAGAAATTCGGGTGCGCGATGAATTCAAGCAGTATTGTGAGTGGTACCATACAACAGCCCAAAGCAATCGTCAAGATCTAGAAAGAATGCGCGGCGAATTAAATATTTTCGCATGGTTTCGCCGCAGATCTTGACTAATTCTCCGGCGTAAACGCACAGAGATTTTAGATAACTTCTAACTCACTCTCACGCAAATGAGCTTTAAATTTTTTACTGAACTGAACATAAATCGGCAGGTTAGCGCTGACGGGTTTACCTTGCCATTCATTGACAATAGCTACCACTTCGCCTTCTGAGTCTTTAAGGTCGAAAGCCTTACCTCGATTTTCAGGATGATGATATACTATTACGGACTCTTTTACACGCACACGCTCACCAATTTTCATACCAATTTTTACACCTAGCTTTTGCTTTTCCACAAGTGTTTCCACTGCCATCCCTCGCTGAACCCTTTGATCAAAAAATAGACTTAAAATCGCCTAGTACTTTGGCGAGAGGTCTAATCATCTTATCTTCACTCTAGAGTGATGCATAGGTCAACTGGCTCTTGGATTAATCCTCAAAATAAGCTAAAATGCTTAGTCACTTGCAGCATAAGCAGATCTATAACAATCTAAAGGATGGAGTTCGATAAACTTGAACTCTAACCCTTTGACTCTAATTCAATTGAAGCTGTTAAAATGGCTGATAAATGTAAAATTTTCAATCTACTTATCATCCAGCTTTAGGGTTATTGGATTTTATCCGTCGTAACTTAACAGCTAACCTATTATCTCCTCGGGATAAAAAACCCAAGGTCACTCGTTTCATAATCCAGTACAAGCAAGTTAGTATGACAAAGGTGACAGCAATAATTGCTAAAGGCAGTTTGGCTAAAATGTCGTCTGCACCCTTAATAAGCACAGCATCTGGTTGAGTCACAAAATCCCAACTGTTTAAACGCAAGAATCGTCCCCAATAAATTCCAACAGCACAAAGCGCGTGGGTAACCACTTCCATCCATAAAATCCATTTACTCTTGCCTACACGGTGTAAGTAGTAACCCCAGTTGATAAGAGATATTACGTATGCCTCAAACCCTGCTAGAATAACTAATAAATATGTTGGAATTAATATGAGGGTAATGATCCACACCGATGGAATTGTGCGGATATCTTGTATTAGATGAATGACATCAGTCAGCAAATAAGGGGCGTTTGGGAGAAAAGCGTAGAACACCAAAAATCCTATCCACCAAAGCAAAGGCAAAGAGCGTCTGCTACCAGTACGAAACAGCCAGATACTCAAAACCAAAGGAATGAAAGCCAGAAATAAATTCCAACTCATCCATCTTGCATTTATTTGCAACACATGAATAACTTTGTTAATTAATGTAATTGCTTGTACATTCATAGTGCCTTTCTCATAAATATGAATGGTTTTGAGGTTACTGTATGGTTATATGCTATCTGAATTGACAAAAAAAATTAAGTAGTCATTTTAACTAGTCCGAACTTGCTCATTGACCCAGCTAACTAACCCACTAGCACCGCTGCGCGAAAGTCAAAAGTCAAAAGTCAAAAGTCAAAAGTGTTATAAATCAAGCCTTTTGGCTGTTTGAAATGGTTGGTTTATTTAGGCGGTGCTGTACTAGTATAGCTGGAAGATTTAATGGCGTCTCTACTTCAGGATTAGGTGTGGGAGTGTGGGATCCACGAAAAATCGATCTTAATACCCCCATCTCGTCAATTCGGTTTGCTACAGTATTTGTTCATCTGGGTTGCTATAGCATCTGACTGTTTGCCAGTGATCGAGGCTTTTGTCAGGGCTGTCTCAATGTCTCCTCTTGCTTTTTGAACGATTGCACTACCCCTTGGCGCTGTCTTTTCTGAGTTAAAAGCCTTTGCTGCGGTGGCAAATGATTTACTGAAAGTCTCAAATACATTGACAAACTGGATTTGAAACTCTTTTAATTTAGAATCTTGTAGTTTTAGCTCCTTAATTTCTTTAGCAATAGTTTCCAAGTCCTGAGCCAATTTTAAGCTGGTTGTTACCTGCTTCGCTTTATTGTCACCAATTAAATCAGATCCTTTGTTAACTACCTTGATTAGGCGCTCACACTGAGAACTTTTACTGTTATTACAAGCAGTAACTAAAAAAGTGAGACTTAAGCCAACGCAAGCGATAATAATGTTTTTACGCACTACAGACATTACGCCCTACTACAAATGAAACCTCACACTGAAAAATACTTGAGCCGATTTTGAGAATTTCTGGCTTTTAATTTTGCCTTCCATTCTCGAATGGCGTTTGCTGTTCTTGCTACCGGTGGCTGGTATTTTTGAAAAATCTGTTCCTCCACCATTGTAGTATCGTCTTTCAACGGTTGGGTAGTTAAACAGCTCATCAAACTAGGCAAAGATGACTCCATCTTTAAAGCCCAAATCACATCATCAACTGAGTGAAAGCGCTCTTGGATAGAAATCTTCAGCATTTTACCTAAAATCCCAGCAAAATTCTCACTGATTCTTACTTCTTTTTGCCAAAAAATTTCACCCGTTGTCGAGTCGTAGTCAAGTTCTAAGGGTGTTTTTCCAGTCAATAAATAAAGACAAGTTACCCCAACTGCATAAATATCACTAGCATATACAGCATGTAAAGAAAACTGCTCAGGTGGAGCGAATCCCACTGTTCCAATAAAATTGGTACTGGAGATTTGATCTATAGGACTTTGACTGGCGTGGATCAGTTGTTCTTTTACTGCTCCAAAATCTATCAGCACTAGCCGTCCGTCATCTGAACACCGTATCAAGTTCTGGGGTTTAATATCCCGATGAATCACATGATTTTTATGAATATACCGTAATATTCCCAGTACTTCCTGCAAAAACTGTTTAACTGCGGCTTCATTCTTAATACCACTGAGCTTGATTTCCTGTGCTAAAGTATAACCGCGCACATATTCTTGGACCAAGTAAAATTCTCCATTCCCTTTAAAGTAGTTTAACAGCATGGGAATTTGAGAATGGCTACCCAGTTGACCCAAGATTTTTGCTTCTTTTTCAAAGCGATCGCACGCGAGTGCCCAGCTTTTGGAATTAGTTGTTTTAGGACAAAGCTGTTTAATGACACACAAAGGACTTCCTGGTAACACTGCATCTTTAGCTAAAAATGTGACCCCAAAACCACCTCTACCCAAAATTTGTAGGATTTTGTAACGCTCACGAAATAGGAAATTGGAGCCACATAAGCGACCAAGCTTAGTCTGTTGTAAAATTTCCTGATGCCCCTGTGGTATTTTCGTAGAAAACTGATTCATGTGTGAAGATTGTTGGTTACTATAAAACGGAAGTATTATCGTGTTCCCAATTTAACTTCAGATCTTATTGGCTGGCTGTAGTATTACTTAAAAAATAAAAGTATTATTTTAAACATAAAATACAATAGGGGCGTAGGAAGGGTATTCCTTTCGCCCCAATACTTTGCTATAAATGGTCGAAATTATAGCCCAGGCATTGATTAAGGTACTTGAATTGGAATCAAAGCATTTTCTGGAAGATAATTAGAGTACTCTCTTTCATCTGAAAGAACCAAAAGCAACCGCACAGGAAAATCTGGCGGAACTTGTAAATCTGCCCAAGGCACTGCTAACTCTAAGCACTTATTTAAAGCTACTTGAGCACGACTGACGCGCGGTAGCCATTGATAATCCTCTCCTGCTTCTCGAAAATGAATTGATTGTGTCAGTAGATTAATTTCTAAATGATGGTGAAACAGGTAATTAACTGGTGCTTTGTCCGGGACTTTTTCCAAGGGAATAGGACTATTGTGCATTGTTTTATCAGGATAAAACCACAGCAGATTTAACTCCGCCGGTAAATCTCGTCCTGGTTTTGCACCAGTTAACAAGTCTAAGCGTACGTAGAAATTTAGGTGATCAACGCCATACCAAAGCCTTTGGATAACGCTACTGTTGTGCATTGTTCCTCGTGATCCACCTATTTCTATCCGTCCAGCTTTATCCCAGTCTTGCTCATCACCTAGACCATCTATTGTAGGATGAATAAAGCTTTGTGGTCGTTGATCTACTTGTGCTTGGTGAACTTCTACCGGTTGCAGAAGATAGGGGGGTACAGGTTCATTTAAGGCTTTGTAAACACCATATAAATGTTCTCGGAATAACTGGTCAAAAATTGCATCTTGATTCGACGAATGTCCTTCGCCGAACCACCAGAACCAATCAGAACCTTCTGCTGCGTATAAAGCTTCCCATGCTTCTGGATTGTTTTCTTCTGTTGCTTCTGGATGATTTGCAAGGGTAATCCGTGCTTGTGTCAAATAGTCCCAAGCACGATTTTTAGCAGGATCTCCAATCCAGGTTGTGAAGCTACCATCTACCCAAGAGCCGCTGTGCAATTGTGTTCCTGGAAGAGTTGCTGTGGGAGGAAATTTTTCAAGAAATTCAGAGACAGTTACAAGTTTCAGGTGAGGTTCGTCACTTAAGCTTTGATACAACGCCTCTAAGAAGGGTTTACCATCTTGTTGGTAAAATTCCCAGCAATTCTCACCATCCAAAGCAATAGTCACTAGCCAGGGTTGTTCAGGTTGATGCTCTTTTTGCATTCGAGCGATCGCTTGAAGGTGTCCGACTAAGTCTGCTGCTGCTTGTTTCGGCTGCATAGAACCATAGGTAAAGCCGATTAAATCGGATAGCCTATGGTCACGAAATACAATAGCTAAATCACCTACTGGGGTTTGCAAGCGATAGGGGCGGTATAGTAAATACGGTTCTTCGACATTTCCTGCTCCATCGCGCTGAAAGAAGTGCTTAAGAGTCCACCCTAGCACTGCTTCATCGGAGCAAATCCATTGAAACCCCTGTTTAATAATATACGGTAATATCTCTGGACTAACTGATTGTTCTGAAGGCCACAAACCTCGGGGCGCCTGACCAAATCTATCTTTATACAATTCCCAAGATTTTTCTAAATGTCGGGGAATATCTTCTGCCCACTGAAATCGAGCTTGAGGCAGAGTCATATTTGGTACCGCTACTCTACCAGAATTAGTATCAGCCAGCAGGGGTAATATAGGGTGCGTGTAGGGTGTGGTTGTCACCTCTATTTGCCCTGCTTGTTGCATTTTCCGATGTTGTGGTATTATTCTTCTAAGAATATCTCTTTGTTTGGAGTAAATTCGCTGGCGATCGCTCAAGGTAAAATTTTGACCTTGTTTTAGCCAAGCTGCAATTTCTGGGTCATCCCAAAACAACGGATCTATCCAAGCCAGATTGTGCCAGGCTAATAGATCACTATAATCGTTCTGTTGCCAATTTTCTAAACACCAGCCTTGCCCGTGTTCATGTCGCTGCTGATACAGCTGAGCATAGCGCGGATGGGGATCAATAAGAGTGTGGTGATTAGCGTCAAAAAAGTGTTGGATTATAAATTCCCGTTGTGCAAGAGTTAGTTGCTCTGTAGGTGTTAAACTAACTTCCAAATAAGGATCAAAAGCCGTACCAGCAATATAATCTTCTAGCTGTAATATCAGTGATGGAACTAGATTTACAGTTTGGTGTAGCTTAGGATAACGCTCTAGGAGCAGTACCAGATCCAAATAATCCTTTGTACCGTGTAACCGTACCCAAGGCAAACGATATTGCTCAGTCGCAGAAGAAATATCCTTCCGAGGAGACTTGTACAAAGGCTGGTGCTGATGCCATACAAAAGCGACGTAAAGGGGATGAGGCATAAGTATATAGTCAGAAGTGTAAATAGTTAGTAGCTAGCTATATTTTCCACTAACCACTAACTATTCCCTATTCTTTATATAACTTGCTCAACTTCGGCAATTTCTGGAATCATTTCTTTTAATCGACGTTCAATACCCATTCTCAAAGTCATTGTCGAGCTGGGACAAGAACCACAGGCACCTTCTAGTCTCAATTTCACAATTGGACCATCAAGTTCTACAAGTTGCACATTACCACCATCAGACATGAGATAAGGGCGCATTTCATCTAAAACTGTTTCGACGTTGATAGCTGTAAGTTCCATGCCGTTTAATTTCCTCTTAAGGATTACCGAAAAGTGTTATTTTTTAGCTTTGATAAAACGATCCTAGATCTAATTGCAGCAGTATGGAGTTATGTGTTAACTGAATCTAGACGCCGCCAAAAAGTTTAGACCGATGCTGGTTCTAGTAACTTGATGTTAGAGTAACTAAATTCAGTCGTCGTGCGATTGCCTTCTTTGTACTCTTGCACAATCTGCTTTGTCATGATGTAGTAGCCGCCGATTTCCTCGTAAGTATCATCAAATTTAAGTACACTTGTGACTTCATTTGTGCTTGAGTTACGAAAGACTGCGTCATAGCGGCTAGCAACATAGCCTGAGCCTGTGTCGACGGTTTCATAAGTATCAATAACAAAAGCCATGCGTCCCATCACACGACTGACTTGGCAAATCTCCTTACCCCTAATTTTATAATTAGAACCCATAGAGTCACCCTTTACTAGGATTTCCGTAGCCCCATTAGAGTCTTGTTGCCCTAGGCTAAACTCGCTTTTCCCATGAGACTGCTCAAAAGGATTCCGCTTACGATGGGTAACTATATCACGTAATTGGGTATAGATACCTTCTTGGACTTGTTCATCTGCAACACCCGCAACTTTTACGCTTAAGTCGTGGTTAATCCGAATTTGACCTGTGTAAACTTTATCTTCCTGCACCAGTTGCACATCAGCACTGTAGCCAGGAAAGTTTTCATCCCAAGTGTAACGACTTTCATAAGCGATTTGGAATAGTTCGCGGGCTGTTGTTGGATGTGTCATCTAAAGATCTCCGAATAGTACTCAAAGTACTTAGGCGCATCAGCTAGGGCTTTTTGGTTTGGAACCTAAGTTCCTTACCTGAAGCCACCAGATAGAATCTGGCGGTGCTGACAGTACCACGTTTAACATTTATCAGTTATCAGTTATCAGTTATCAGTAAGAGCGCTCCGGTATTTATCCTGGGGTTAGAGTCCCCCACTTCGCTCCAAGCGGCAGGTTTCAGCGGGGGTCAAATCCCCGACTGAAACTGTGATAACTGTTCACTGTTCACTGAATTTAATTCACTTTCTTAAGTGTAATCTAATTCCCAATTTTAGATGGCGATCCCTTCTTACTCGCTTTCCGAGGCTGAAACCATCACTGGTTGCTGATACAAAGGTACTGTAAATGTAACGGTTGAACCAAGCCCTTCGCCCAAGCTATAAAAATTCACCTCTCCACCCATCGCCTCTATGAGTTTCTGGGATATTGCCAACCCTAAGCCGGTTCCACCATATTGTCGAGTGCGGGAGCTATCGACTTGAGAGAATAATTGAAACAGTTTATCTTGTTTGTCGAGAGAAACACCAATACCTGTGTCTGCTACACGGACTTTCACCATACCAGGAAACTGTTGGTCTTGGAATATTACCTTTTTACGGACTACGTCGGCACTAATTGTTATACCACCTTCATGAGTAAATTTGATGGCGTTCCCAACTAGATTTAACATGACTTGTTTAAGACGTTGATAATCCCCGTGGACAGTAATTTCATCACAGGTGTCTGGCATTTGCATCCGCAGGCTAAGATTTCTCGCTTCTGCTTGAGGACGCATAAAGCTGTCTACATCACTGAATAGCTCGTTGAGTTTAACAAATCTCAACTCCAATTCCATTTTTCCAGCTTCAATTTTAGCGATGTCTAGGATATCATTGATAATATCAAGCAGATAGATGGATGATTTATGAGCTTCTTGAAGAAATTGGTTTTGTTCTTCAGGATCGTCTGCCATACCCTCCAAAATCAGCTTTAAAAAGCCGATAATGCCGTTGAGTGGTGTTCGCAGCTCATGAGTTACGTTGGCGAGAAATTCTCTGATGCGGCGAGTTGCTTCTTCCGCTTGTTGGCTTGCTGCTTCCAGTTCTTTGTATAAAGTAGCGTGGGCGATCGCAGTTCCGAGTTGATCTGCTACATCTTTTGCAATTTCCAGTTCATCTGCTGTCACCCCGTAGCATTTCTCTGATAAAGTGACAGCAATTAACCCATTTGGTTGGTCTTGATGGCAAGTAGCAACCACCAACATTTTTTGCTGACCGAATTCAGGGTGCTGAGGATTTTCTACTAAAATCGGTTCAAGGGTTGTTAACGCTCTAGCAAAACTAGGTTCAGAATCTATTTCTATTTCTAAGCCAAGAATCGATTTCACTTCTGGGTGGTGATACTCTGCTATCACCTGTACTTTAGAGCTTAAGGATTGGTATGGGCAGATAATACAGCGCTCTACATCTAGGAGTACTTTTCCCAAATTGTCGACTGTTTGCTGCCAAATTATGTCTAAATCTAAGGTACGCCGGATATTTCGAGTGATTTGGTTAACCTGTTTTCGGTGTCGCTGCGATCGTAACGCTAAGTTTATTTGTGTAGGCGTTTTTGTGACAACATTCACTTCTACATTGCTAGCCTGACATTGCAGTAATCGCCCCATTACCAGAACTGTTGTGGCAACGTTTCCCAATGATGGCATGATAGGAGTGATCGTCAACTCAAATTCATACAACTTGTCTTCAAGGCTAAACCAATGCTGATATCGTTGAGGAACCAGAGTTGTCAAAACTTGCTGTAACCGTTCCAAATAAAGATCCTTCTCTACAGGAGAGAAAATTGGATATTCATTCAGGTTCTCAACTATCTGCTCAGGATTTAACCCAAGACTCTGACTCTTCTGCCAATAAAAAGCAAAATAACGCCCTGTAGCATCTTGCGTGTAAACCAACTCGGCTCCTAAGCTTGCCAATAAATCGTGCGTTGTTCTGGTAATAGGATCCTGATTTTTTGACACTATGTTTGGCTGTTGAGAATAAGCGATTATACTCATAAATTGAGTTGGTTGTACAGAGCGTGGCCCACGAAGCTTTTGCAAATCGTTGCCAAAAGTTTGGCATAAATTTTTCGAGCTTGGGCAAAGTTCAAGGATAGTTTTCAGTTTTTTGGGAATCAAGTTGCTGAAAATTTACAATTCTACACTTTTTTATCCCCCAACTTATTTCTAAGTTTCATGGTTCAATCGTTCCATTCACCACGAGATGGTAAGGGTTTGCGTGTAGGCGTACGGGTTAATTCATCATCTCTTGGCGTTTCACCCCTTAGCCACTGCCGGATTGCCACTTCAATGACTTTACTTGGGTCATTGGTTAAATGCTGAATTTGCTCTACTAGCTCAGAATCTAGACGAATAGCAATCTCTACCTTATCAGCTAGTCTTTGTTGAGCATCGGTAGCTTCCTGTTTCATACGATGATATACTCTGAATTTGTTTTTAATACGGTCGATCAGGGAAATTGCAGATCGCAGTCGCCCATCCAGGTCTGTAGTTTGCACTTCTTGATGTTTATTGTAAGCTCCTATGTGACTAATACTAAAAGTTAGTGATAAACCTTTTATATTTTGTTGGAAATGGGGCATGGGGCATGGGGCACGGGGCATGGGGCATTGGGGTTAATATATAATTTCGTCTTGCTGTAATTTCTTCTCCTGTACTCCCTTGCTCCTCTGCTCCCATGCGCCATGCCCCATGCCCTATTCCCAAAAAGGCTGCGTCTTTGCGAAGAAAGCATTAAAATATTTTAAGTATATTGCTCTTTTAACCTTGGTTGCTGCTAAAGCTTAAAGAATTATATGACTGACGTTCCCGCAGCTCGGATTCGCAATTTTTGTATTATTGCTCATATAGATCATGGCAAATCAACGCTTGCAGATCGCTTGTTGCAAGTCACAGGGACGGTGGAAGACCGTCAAATGAAGGAACAGTTTCTAGATAACATGGATCTAGAACGGGAGCGGGGTATAACTATCAAGCTACAAGCCGCCCGAATGAATTACAAAGGAAAGGATGGCTCACAGTACGTTCTGAATTTAATTGATACGCCAGGACATGTGGATTTTTCCTATGAAGTGTCGCGCAGTCTTGCTGCTTGCGAGGGTGCACTATTGGTAGTAGATGCTTCGCAGGGTGTAGAAGCACAAACTCTGGCAAATGTGTACTTAGCCTTAGAGCATAATTTGGAAATTATCCCGGTTTTAAATAAAATTGATTTACCAGGAGCAGAACCAAATAGGGTCATTAGCGAAATTGAAGAAATTATCGGTTTGGATTGCAGTGGTGCAATTCTTGCTTCTGCTAAGGAAGGAATTGGTATTGATGAGATTTTAGAAGCAATTGTGGAACGTGTACCACCACCACGCAATACCGTTGCTGAACCTTTAAGGGCATTGATTTTTGATAGCTATTACGACAGCTATCGAGGAGTGATTGTGTATTTCCGGGTAATGGATGGCACTTTGAAGAAGGGCGATCGCGTTTATCTTATGGTATCTGGTAAGGAATACGAAATCGATGAGCTAGGGGTACTGTCTCCAACCCAAAAGCAAGTCGAAGAACTCCATGCTGGAGAAGTGGGTTATTTAGCAGCAGCAATTAAGGCTGTAGCTGATGCGCGAGTGGGAGATACTATTACCCTTAGTGCCGCTAAAGCCGCTGAACCTTTACCCGGTTATACAGAAGCTAACCCAATGGTATTCTGTGGGATGTTCCCTATCGATGCTGACCAATTTGAAGATTTAAGGGAAGCTTTACAAAAGCTGAAACTAAACGACGCAGCATTGCATTACGAACCAGAAACTTCTAGCGCGATGGGGTTTGGCTTCCGGTGTGGCTTCTTAGGCTTGCTACACATGGAAATTGTGCAAGAACGTCTAGAGAGAGAGTACGACTTAGATTTAATTATCACAGCCCCCTCAGTGGTTTATAGGGTGACAACCAACAAGGGAGAAGTTCTAGACATCGATAACCCAAGTCACTTACCATCTCCTAACGAACGGGAAAAAATAGAAGAACCCTACGTTCAGGTAGATATGATTACGCCGGAAACTTACGTCGGTACGTTGATGGAGTTGGCGCAAAATCGACGCGGCGTGTTTAAAGATATGAAATATCTGACACTAGGACGCACAACTTTGACTTATGAGTTACCCCTGGCTGAAGTTGTTACGGACTTTTTTGATCAGATGAAGTCGCGATCGCGCGGTTACGCCAGCATGGAATATCACTTGATAGGCTACCGAGAAAATCCCCTTGTCAAACTGGATATTATGATTAACGGTGATCCAGTGGATTCCTTGGCGATGATTGTCCATCGAGACAAAGCCTACAACGTTGGGCGATCAATGGCAGAAAAACTTAAAGAACTCATTCCACGACACCAATTTAAAGTGCCGATTCAAGCTGCTATTGGTAGCAAAGTTATTGCTAGTGAGCACATTCCTGCACTGCGGAAAGATGTACTAGCCAAGTGCTACGGTGGTGATATCAGCAGGAAGAAGAAACTTTTGCAGAAGCAGGCGAAAGGGAAAAAGCGGATGAAATCTGTAGGTACTGTTGACGTACCGCAGGAAGCTTTTATGGCGGTACTACGTTTGGATCAAGAATAACCATGTTCCCCTTTCTTGTGGATAGGAAGGGGAACATGTCCTAAATTGTGGAAGTTACCTAAATCAACTGCGCAATGTAAATTTCAGGTATGAATATTTAATTACCGTTCGTAAACATCTAGTTGACGGGAATACTAGGTTGTGAGAATAGAAATAAACTCGTGGTTGAAGTATGTGTATAGTCACTGGAACTTATACCCCCACCATTCCTGGATATCAAATTTGCTCTCAAGTGTATGACGGTTCTAGAACAAAAGTATATCGAGCTATCCGCGATTTAGATCAGTTGCCAGTAATTATCAAATTATTAGCATCTGAATTTCCTAGTTTTCAGGAATTAGTAGAATTTCGTAACCAATACACCATTAGCCAATTTCTCAATATTCCTGGTGTTGTTCAACCGTTATCATTAGAGAACTATGGAAATAGCTATATTTTAGTAATGCCAGATAAAGAAGGCATTTCTTTACGAGAATATATCCAGTCTGTTCATTTATCTCTAGAAGAATTTTTAGAAATTGCAATTCAATTAACTGATATTGTCAATAATTTACACGAAAAACTTGTCATTCATAAAGATATTAAACCAGGGAATATTATCATTAATGCAGAAACAAAGCAAGTTTATTTGATCGACTTTAGTATTTCTTCGCTTTTACCTAAAGAAAAATCAGAAATAAAAAGCCCAAACCTTTTAGAAGGGACACTAGCTTATATTGCCCCAGAGCAGACTGGTAGAATGAACCGAGGTATAGACTACCGTAGCGATTTTTATAGTCTGGGGATAACATTTTATGAATTATTGACAAGAGAGTTGCCATTCATTTGTGATGATCCAATGACGTTATTGCATTGTCATCTTACTCAACATCCAAAAGAAATCAAAAGTGAAAAAATTCCCCAGGTAGTATCAGATATTATCAAAAAATTGTTGGCAAAAAACGCTGAAGATAGGTATCAAAGTGCCCTGGGATTAAAACACGATTTAAAAAAATGTTTAGAACACATTAAGGATACAGGGAAAATTATCCATTTTGAGATAGCCCAGCAGGATATTCCAAATTGTTTCCTGATTCCAGAAAAGCTTTATGGAAGAGAATTAGAAGTTGCTACGTTGTTAGAAGCTTTTGACCGTATTGTTCATGGTACATCAGAAATAATGCTGGTGGCAGGGTTTTCGGGCATTGGAAAAACATCTGTAATTAATGAAGTTCACAAGCCAGTAACTTGTCAACAAGGGTATTTTATTAAAGGTAAGTTTGATCAATTAAACCGTAATATTCCGTTATCAGCTTTTGTACAAGCATTACGGGATTTAATGAGGCAATTATTGTCAGAGTCAGATGTACGATTGGCTCAGTGGCGAGAACAGATTCTCTCGGTTGTGGGAAATAATGGTCAAATTTTAATTGAAGTAATTCCTGAACTAGAACAAATAATTGGTCAACAGCCTCCTGCACCTGAGTTATCCGCGATCGCCGCACAAAATCGCTTCAATTTATTATTAAAAAATTTTATTGCTGTTTTTACAACAAAAGCACATCCTTTGGTGATATTTTTGGATGACTTACAGTGGTCAGATCCAGCTTCCCTAGAGTTAATCCAACTATTGATGTCTTCTCAAGATTATTTATTATTATTGGGAGCTTATCGAGACAATGAAATTACACCTACTCACCCATTGACGCTAACACTGGACGAATTAAAGAAATCTCAGAAAACTATCAATACAATTACCCTTAAACCGCTAGACTGTAATAATACCAATCAGTTAATTGCTGATACGCTACATTGTAGCTCTCAATTAGCCCAACCTCTGACAGAGTTAGTTTTTCGCAAAACTCAAGGCAATCCCTTTTTTATTATTCAATTTCTCAAAGCATTGTATGAAGACGACCAAATTACCTTTTCCCAGGAGGGGTATTGGGAATGCAATATTGCTCAAATCAATACACTGTCTCTGAGCAATGATGTTGTAGAGTTTATCGCGCACCAGTTGCAGAAATTGCCTAAAGATACCCAAGATATCCTCATCTTAGCTGCTTGTATCGGCAACCACTTTGATTTGAATACTTTAGCAACTGTTTGTGAATACTCTCGAGCAAAGACAGCAGCAACTTTGTGGAAGGCTTTGCAAGAAGGACTAATTTTACCTCAGGGTCAGGAGTATAAATTTTACTTAAGTGATGAAATAACAAAACCATACAATAATAATATAGAGAATGTCAGCTATCGATTTGTGCATGATCGTGTTCAACAAGCTGCCTACTCTTTAATTCCTGCTGATTACAAGCAGCAGACTCATCTCAAAATTGGTGAATTACTACTGAGCCATACTGCCAAAGAAGAACTGGAAGAAAGAATTTTTGATATTGTCAACCAGTTAAACTACGGAATTGAGCTAATTACCGAACCCAACAAACGCCAACAACTAGCCCAATTAAATTTATTGGCAGGTAAGCGAGCAAAACTAGCTACAGCCTATGAATCTGCCTATACTTATTTTGACCAAGGAATTCATCTGTTGGCTTCAGATTGTTGGCAAATACAATACTCCCTCGCTGTAGATTTATACGTGAGTGCAGCAGAGTCAGCTTGTCTAAAAACTGATTTTGAAACAATGAAAGCTTTGTGTGACTATATTCTGACAGTTGTCACACAAATCCAGGATAAGACTAGGGTTTACGAACTTCTAATTTCGTACTATCACATTCAATCTCAGTTCCGCGAAGCTGTAGCGCTAGCGGTGGAAACCTTAAGTCATCTAGGTGAAACATTTCCAAGTAATCCTACTACTCAAGATTTTCTCTTTGCGCTAGAAACGACTAATAAGTTGATTGAGGAAGTAGGTTTTGAAAATCTCACTCAACTTCCACCCATGCAGAATGACAAGAAATTGGCGGCGATGAAAATTCTGCGGTGTTCTTGCTTTCCTGCTTATTTTGCTGTGCCAGAAATGTTGGGCTTGCTGGTGTGTCGACTTGTAGATGTAACACTCAAATATGGTCTTTCTCCTGTAACACCCTTTGCCTTTGGAATTTTTAGTGTGTTAATTAACGCAGTTGTAGAGGATATTGAAACAGGTGAAAAGTTTGGAGAGTTAGCTATATTACTAGAACAACAGCAGCTTCACTTAGAATACCGAGCAGCAACATATAATCTCGTCTACGGTTTATCACGCCACTTTTACAAACCTGTACGAGATAATATTAAACCTTTAATTTCAGCTTACCAAAGCTTGATCCAAAGTGGAGACGCTGAAAGTTGTGCGTATTGTCTAATTAATGCCTACTTTTGTTCTATTCTATCAGGACAAAATCTTAAGGAAATTCAAACTGATTATGAGAAATACGTTGAGCCGATGATCGCTTTGAAACAGGAACAAGTGATTCATCAATTGCACATCTGGATGCAGGTGATTCATAACCTAACCGAATCAGGAACAAATCCGGCTCTTCTACAAGGAAAATACTTTGATATTGCAGTTAAATTACCCGAACTATATCAAACGAGAAATTTTAACACTATCAACTATGCTCATACAGCTCAAGTAATTCTAGCTTATTTTTTGGGTAACTATGAAATTGCGCTTTCTCATGCCTCAACTACAAAACCACTTTTAGGATCTAGCACAGGCAAATTTTTCGTTTCGGCACATAATTTTTATTATTCATTGTCTTTGGCAGCTTTATATTCTCAGTGTTCTCAAGAACTCCAAAGCGAATATTTGGAAAAAATGCACAGTAACCAACACAAAATGAAACATTGGACAAATTTTTGTCCTGAAAACTTTTTGCATCGGTTTTTATTAGTGGAGGCTGAAATTTGTCGGTTAAAACATGACTTTGCTACTGCTATTGATCTATATGATCGTGCTATAGCTACTGCAAGGGACAATAATTATCTTCAAGAAGAAGCACTCGCAAACGAACTCGCTGCTAAATTTTACCTTAATTGGGATAAACCAAAGTTTGCCGCAGGTTATATACAGTCAGCTTATTATTGCTATGCCCGTTGGGGTGCTAAAGCCAAAACTGATCAACTAGAAAAGAGTTACCCAGATTTATTACAGCCAATTCTACAGCCAGTTATTCAGAACTGGAGCCCACTAGAAACTTTGGCAACTCTTGCTTCTTCTAATATCTCATTTCCTACCTCTACAAAAGCATCTTATATTATTAGTAATAGTTTTAATAAAAGTCTAGATTTTGCCGCTCTAATCAAAGCGTCACAAACTATTTCCAGTACTATTCATCTTGACCAATTACTCCAACAACTGACTGAAATTATTCTGCAAAACTCTGGTGCAGATCTTTGTATCTTAATTTTACCTAACAGTAACGGTAACTGGTATCTACAAGCTATTGCCACAGCAGAAACAAGTCAACTTTACTCACAAGCTTTAGATGAAAATATCAATGTTCCACTGAAGTTGATTCAGTATGTCAAAAACACCCAAGAAGTAGTCGTAATTGATCGTCTTAAAACCGATCTGCCTGTTATTGATCAATATTTCATCAAGCATACACCTCAAAGTGTTTTATGCCTGCCGCTTCTCCATCAAGGTAACCTAATTGGTATTGTGTATTTGGAAAATCGCTCTACCAGTGCTGTATTTAGTCAGGAGGGAATTCTCATTCTTAACTTCCTTTCTACCCAAGCCGCTATTTCTTTAGAAAATGCTCGGCTATATCACCAAGTCGCTCAATATTCTCAAAATTTAGAAGCAGAAGTAGAGCAAAAAACTCATGCACTTAACCAAAAAGCCCAAGATTTAGAACAAACACTGCAATATCTACAAAGAACTCAGGCACAATTAATTCATACTGAAAAAATGTCATCTCTTGGTCAACTTGTGGCAGGAGTTGCTCACGAAATTAATAATCCTATTAGTTTTATAAGAGGTAATCTTAGTCATCTAGATGATTACATTGCTGATTTGATAAATTTATTACGACTTTATCAAGAAGAATCTCCTCAACCTAGCTCTAAAATTCAGGCAAAAATTAAAGAAATTGAACTTGATTTTATCTGTGACGATGTGATTAATATTTTACAATCAATGAAAAGCGGTAGCGATCGTATCAGCCAAATTGTTTTGAATTTACGCAACTTTTCTCGCTTAGATGAAGCACCTATTAAAGCTGTAGATTTACATACTGGCATCGATAGTACACTCTCGATTTTGCAAAACCGCTTACAAGCAAGTGAAAGTGAACCTGAGATTAATGTTATTAAACAATACGGTAATCTTCCTACTATTACCTGCTATCCTGCACAAATTAATCAAGTATTTTTGCATATCCTCAACAACGCCATTGATGCGATTAGAGAAAATAGTAAATATATCGATCAGCCAGAAATACGAATTCGTACTGAAGTAATTGAACATCAACAAATACACATTATAATTTCTAACACCAATAGCTTTATTCCGCATGATATTCAAAAGCGGATATTTGAACCCTTTTTTACAACTAAACCTGTAGGTAGAGGTACTGGTTTAGGATTGTTCATCAGTTACTCTATTATTAAAAACCATGGTGGTAATATCACTGTAAATTCCCAACCTGAAAAAGAGACAGAATTTATCATTTCAATCCCGATTAAAAATTAAAAGTTTTTCAGTGTTAGGTATTACATCGTTTCTTTGACAGATAGTATATGATTTCAATGCCAATTGCGACTCCTAGCATGAATATGAAAACCCAGACAGTTTGTGGATCTGTTTGTACAGCAAAGTAAATTAATATTCCTAGTGCCACCAAACATATTCCAGCACCTAGCAGTGAAACCCACTGTTTACTTTTCGTATAAAGATGCAGACGAGCATTAGCTAAATTAACCGCAGCAAATATCAAAAGAAACCCAGCACTACCCATTGTTGAGATCCGATTAACATCAAAGAAATTGGCGATAAACAGAGTAATACCACTAGTAAGAAATAATCCATTGATTTTATTGCCAGAATTAAACCCCCTAGATTTAGCAATAATAGAGCTAAAACGAGCTGAGCCGTACAGTGTTGCGTTACTAGCCGAGATAGTTGATAGCAGAGCTGCAATAGTAACTAAAAATGAACCGAATCGCCCCATAATTGGTTTGGCAACCTCAGCCAAAGCATACTCTTTTGCTGCTAAAATTTGCTCTATTGGTTCTGCGCCTAATGTAACCAGTGCTATTAAAATGTAAAGTAAAATAACGAACCCGATTACAGAGTAATAAATTCTTGGCAAAGTCTGGTTTGGATTGACAATATCCTCTGCTGTATTGGCGATTAACTCAAAACCTTCATACGATAAGAAAATCACCATTGCTCCAATGAAAATTGATGGTACTGATGAAACAGAAACCGTTTGTACATGGGAAATATCGATGTGATTGATCCCCATAGTAATGAACAGTATCAAAATTCCCAGTTTGAAACCGACAATCCAGATTTGGGATTTCCCAATATATTTGACAGCTAGTAGATTTAGTCCAGTTGTCCCTAAAATTGCCAAGTTAATCAGTAAGTGCTTCCAAATAGGTTTAGTAGATTCTGCAAATAGGTTAACTCCATAACTAGCAAAAGCTTGCAAGTAAAAAGAAAGCATGACTACATAGCTGAACCATAGTAGAAGATTCAGCGTCCCACTAAATAGTCCTTGACTAAAAGCCTGGTTTAAAAAAGTTACTGTCCCGCCCCGACATGGATGAGCAACTGAAAGTTTTGCATAAGCATAAGTAGTTATTAAAGCTATTGTTCCTGCTATAACAAATGCTAGTGGTGCACCTGCATCAGCTATTTGAATTGCAACTCCCAATGCTGGGAAAAGTCCACCGACAATACCTCCTACACCCAGCGCCCAAACAGACCAAAAACCTAGTTTTTTGCTTGACACCTGTGACCTCAAGAGGATTAGATAAATAAAACTTAACAAAAAATAGATTTACTTTTAAAATGAGGGCGTAAAAAAAATATAAAAGCTTGAGAAGGCTTTCATTAAAAAAGTGTAAATTTCCTCAGCGTTCCGGGTTTCACAAAATCCGAATTAAGAACTCTGGGTAGTCATACTAGCATCTTACTCAAAAGACCAATTTAGATAAAGTTCGCGTACCCAATTCCAAGGTTCTTCATTCTCCAATCTAATCTTAGGTTGAAATCTAGGGTAAAGATTTTCGACCACAGCAGCATCTTGTTTTATAATCTCATTGGCAGCACTTAACAATAGTGGATTAATTATCCAGTTGAGAACACCTAAAGACCGTTCTGCAAAAACGAGCATAAACGTTCGAGTTGTTGTTTCTGTCTCTGGATAAATGACAAAAACATCACATACTGTTCCCAAAGGACTTTCTGAATAAAAGGCTACTAATGATGGAAAATAATTTTTGCTCATTGCCTTAACCCTTTTTGGATAAGTGAGCAGTAGCGGATTTTTTATATACTCTGCTAGAGTGTTGTCCTCTCGAATTTGTGATAGATCAACTACAGATGAGTATCCATCGTCACGAAATTTATCGATCTTGATATCCTTAAATTTAAATAAATCTCGGTGCGTTGCTTTTGCGTGATTGTAATCATGGTTGATTTCTAATGCATACAAAAAAGGTGCTTTAATACTGATATCTCCAGCTACACCAACAAATCTATACTGATTTAAAACCTCTTCTAAAATCGTAGGAATGGGAATTTTAGCTTCTTTATTGGCATATGTCCAAATAAAATCACCTTGCAAAAATAGCTCCAGCGGTTTAGCAAGTGGCTTGGAGATTTTTTCGTTTGCCACAATGGTTCTTCCTTGCGAATCAAACTCTAATGCATGATAGGGACAAGCAATGGTATTGCTGTTGGGACAAATCCAACCATTAGAAAGCTTTGCTCCCAGATGTGGGCAGATATTTTCTAATGCTGAGATTTCCCCTTTTTCATTTTTCCACAGTACATAATCTTCTCCACAAATTGTAAATAGTTTAGGTTTATTAACACTTAGCATTGATTTGTGAGCAATTAACCAAGGCGCACCAGGTAAATTCCAACTCATATTTTTCTCTTTTGCTCTAATGCATCAATTAAGGTATTCACCATCCAGTCGAAACTCTGATTAATTGACTCTGGGAAGATAAACAAACCTGCTCTTTCCGCCAGCACAAAACCATGCAAGAGACTATTAAACATCCGTGCTGCATGAATCATTTCATCTTGATTTAATCCAAAGGGTGTTAGAACTCTGGAATAGAAGGCTAAAAGTTCTTCAATGATGGGAGCGAAGTCTGGATCTTCTAACTCAAGTGAATAATTTGTCACAATTGCATACAGTGCTGGATTTTCACTAGCACAGCGATAGTAAGTATGAGCAGCATTTTGTAACAATACTCTTCTATCCTGAATGTCTACAGCCTGTTTGATGTAGGTATCCAGAAATCTTCGCCACCCTTCTAATACAACAAGGCGTTTTAACTCGTCATTTCCCGCAACGTGATTGTACAACGACGGGGGTCGAATACCGAGTTCCCTTGCAACTCTGTTGACCCCTAATGCGGATTCACCCTCTTTTTCTAAGCAGGCGATCGCCGCCTCCACAATCTCTTTTCGTGTCAGCGTTTGTCCTTTGGGACGCCCCATAATTCAGACTTTACAAAAACTAATACTATTAGTTTAAACTAATGATATTAGTTTTGTCTATAGGAGACGTGGGGAGTGTCAATCAAACACATACTTTTGAGCTACTTTCCAATAACGGGAAAAGCGCTTGAGATCTATATAGCCGTCGTACTCAAAAAATGGCTTCACTTCCAGAATTTCGATTGGCAAAGAACCTTGAATTTCATCACAGATTGTGGTAAACCGAGGACTAGGGCTGTTTACTGTAACGACTTTGTTTGCATGATTGTCTCTCGCAAAAGCTAAAACTTCTTGTGCTACATTGCCACGGTGAATAACAACTGGTAGTTCTAGCAAGCATTCGTAGATAAAAGTGAGGCGCTTAAGACTCAGTTGCCATTCCTCTATTAAAGCATCGTCCCAAACCCAGATAGCAGGCGCATCCGGGTATTTTTGTAATGCAGGGTTCTTGGGACTGAGACAATCACCATGTACCCAAATAATTGGTTTAGTCACAAGATTATCCGTTTTGGGTTATTGCTCACTAATTTTAACGGCGTTTTTTTCCGCGTTGAAAAGTTTGGCTGTTTGGTTGCTTGATAAATTCCCCTTTAGGAAACAGTTTTACTTCTAGTTCTTCATAACTACCCTCAAAATCACAATGACCATAGAGAGGACACTGGTGACAGTAAACGCCTTCAGTATACCGTTCTAAGTTTTCACGATTGAAAAAATAGGGTTTTTGACTAAAGGTGCTGGCTACCCACTGCCATGACATATTATTGCTAGCTGGATCACCATCTAATAAATGTTCAAGAAACCATCTTGCTCCTGTTTGCCAACGAATACGACGCCAATGAATAATGTAAGCTGCTAGCCACATACGGGCGTGATTATGCAGATAGCCAGTTTCTCGCAAATCACGGCTGAAGCTATCTATGCAGACTCTATCTGTCGTGGATTGTCTAATGTCATCTGGGAAATTAGGTGAGTAGTCTCTAGGGGTATAGCCTGTTTTGTATTCCTCCTGATCTTTCCAAATTGCATCTCCTAGCTTGACATACAATCTTTGCCAGTAGTCACGCCAGCCTAATTCGTTAATGAGTTTAGTAGCTTCGTCTTGATTTTGTACATGTTCAAGAACGTAATCCCTGATTTCCCGTAAGCTAAGGACTCCGTAGCGAATATAGGGAGAAAGTTTTGTTACAGCCCCACTAAAAAAGTTACGTGTTTTTCCGTATTTTGCTGGGTCTACTTTTTGTAGGGCGTTCTCTGCAGCTTTCCGTCCACCGACAGTCTCGCTAATGTGGTCATCCGGTTCGGCTGCGTTTGGGAATTGCTGGCGGAGGTAAGCTACCAAATCTTCTCGGTTGGAAAAGTCGCGTCGCAAATCGTTTGTCATGTAGGCTTTATATAGAAGCTGCCAGTATTATCGCTGATGAATGGATGAGATCGCCTCTCTCCTAGGATGCACTGGTATACTCTACGAGGCACTACGCACTGTTTATAAGGTAGCAAACTATAATATTTTCTACAAAACTTGGCATAATTATCCGACTCATTGAGTAAGCTGATGTAACTCTCTTGTATGAGGCGGAAACCTACATTCGCCGTGAGATTTTATATCCTCCAGTAGAGGATTTCCCCTATCAGGTTATGATAGCAGCATATACACTGTTGCAAAACCGATGAGTCTGTGCGCAAATCCTCACTGCCAGAAACCTCAGAATCCAGATAATCTCCTATTTTGCCAACACTGTGGTTCAGAGTTGCTACTGCAAGGAAGGTATCGGATAGTAAAACAGCTTGGGAAGGGCGGCTTTGGTAAGACTTATGAAGTTAGCGAAGCGCGAAGCAACATACCCAAAGTTCTCAAAGTGCTAGTCAACACTGAAACTAAGGCAGTAGAGTTATTCAAGCAAGAAGCTGATGTTCTGAAACTGTTGGATCATCCTGGTATTCCTAAAGTCGAATCAGACGGCTATTTTGAGTATCTGCCAAGAAACTGGTCTGATCCTTTGCACTGTCTGGTGATGGAGAAAATAGAAGGACTAGATTTACAGGAGTACTTGACACAGCGAGGTAATCGACCAATTGAGCAAAAATTAGCACTTCAATGGTTGACAGATATAGTTAATATCTTGCAACAAGTACATCAACATAACTTTTTCCATCGGGATCTCAAACCGTCCAATATTATGTTGAGGGCAGATGGACGCTTAGCGCTGATTGATTTTGGCACAGCACGAGAAATTACATCCACTTATATGGCAAAGCAGCCTATTGCCCAAGTTACAGGCGTTAATTCCCCAGGCTATACTCCGCCAGAACAAATTAATTATCAAGCTGTCCTACAATCTGATTTTTTTGCGTTGGGACGCACTTTTGTTTTTCTGCTAACGGGTAAGCAGCCAACTGATCTAGACATCTATGATTTTCAAAATGATACGTTGAACTGGCGTAGTTATGCTCCTCAGATCGCACCACAACTGGCAGATTTTATAGACCAGATGATGGCGCGTTTACCCAACCAACGTCCAGCAGATACTCAAGTTATCTTACAAAGACTAGCAGATATTCAGCAGGTTTTGTATCCTCCTCATGTAAGTCAACCGCCCAAAAACCCTCCTTTACAAGTGCAACTACCAGTTAACCCGACTACGGGATGGACACGACGACGATTTACCAAATGGCTTGGTTTTGGTGTTCTTGGACTAGCTGGGGCTGGCTTAATGTATATCTTGTTTCCCAAGAACAGATCAACCTTAACTGTTTCTCGATTCGGAAATGGTGATTACAAAACTATCAGTGAAGGGATCAGCAACGCTGCTCCTGGTACACGTATTTTAGTCCAGCCAGGTCTTTATCAGGAAAGCATCGTCATCAACAAGCCGTTAAAAATTATAGGTGATGGATCTAAGGCCGATATTATCATTGAGAGTACAGACTCAAATTGCATTTTGATGCAAACTAACTACGCTGAAGTTAGTGGGTTGACATTGCGCGGTCAGGCTGGATTGAAAAATAAACAATACTTTGCTGTACATATTCCTCAAGGAGACTTATTACTAACAGACTGTGATATCACTTCTGACTCACTGGCTTGTGTCGGGATTCACGGTTCTACAGCTAAGCCGGTTATAAGAAATTGCCAAATTCATAACGGTAAGGCGGATGGCATTTTTGTCTACGACAATGGACAAGGGACAGTAGAAGATTGCGAGATTTTTGCTAATGCACTATCAGGACTGGAAATTAAAGAGGGCGCTAACCCTGTCATCCGAAGATGTAAAATCCATGACGCTCAGCAGGATGGCATTTTGGTTCACAAGAATGCACAAGGTACCGTGGAAGACTGTGAGATTTCCCACAATGCGCTAGGAGGAGTGGAAATCAGGGAGAATGCCAACCCCGTCATCCGAAGGTGTAAAATCCATGACGGTAAAACAGGTGGTATCTATGTCCACAAAAATGGACAAGGAACAGTCGAAGATTGCGAGATTTCAAGCAATGCTTACTCAGGCGTAGAAATCAAAGACGGTGGTAACCCCGTCATCCGACGAAGCAAAATTAATGGGAATACATACAATGGTGTGTATGCACACGATAAAGCTAACGGAACTATTGAAAACTGCGATGTGACAGGCAATTTTCGTGGTGCTTTTAATATTGATAGCACTTCTCAAGTGCAGCTTAATGGAAACACTCAATAAGCATTTATTTTCAACAAGCAAATGCGATCGCCTAGCTGTACAATGAATAACACACTTTGTATTCTCGTTCGCTCTCGCCTCCCAACATGTCTCAACGCCCTATATATCTTGATTATCAGGCTACTACACCCGTAGATCAACGTGTTGTCACAGCAATGCTACCCTACTTCACTGAACACTTTGGCAATCCTGCCAGCACTAGTCATGTCTATGGTTGGGAAGCGGAAGCTGCTGTTAAACAAGCACGGGAAATAATAGCAAAAGCAATCAATGCCACACCAGAAGAAATTGTTTTTACCAGTGGTGCGACAGAGGCTAATAACTTAGCAATTAAAGGGGTAGCGGAAGCTTATTACCAAAAAGGACGCCATATTATTACTGTAGCTACGGAACATGGTGCAGTCCTAGATCCTTGCAGATATTTACAATCTCTCGGCTTTGAAGTCACATTCTTTCCAGTCCAAAAGGATGGACTCATTGATTTAAGCAAGTTAGAAACAGCGTTGCGTGCTGACACGATACTGGTTTCGGTAATGGCTGCTAATAACGAAATTGGTGTATTGCAACCAATAGCGGAAATTGGAAAGATGTGTCGTAGTGCCGATGTCCTTTTTCACACTGACGCAGCACAAGCAATTGGTAAAATTCCCCTTGATGTGCAGTCAATGAACATTGACATGATGTCGTTAACAGCACATAAAATATATGGTCCTAAAGGGATTGGTGCGCTTTACGTTCGCCGCCGTGATCCAAGAGTAAAATTGGCTCCTCAGCAGCATGGTGGTGGACATGAACGAGGAATGCGTTCTGGTACCTTATATACACCGCAAATTGTAGGATTTGGGAAGGCTGTCGAATTGGGTTTACAAGAACAAGTCATACAAACCCTACGCTTAAATCAGTTAAGAGAGAGATTGTGGGAACAACTCCAGGTGCTAGAGGGTGTTCATCTCAACGGACACCCAACCCAAAGATTACCTGGAAATTTAAATATCAGTGTTGAAAACGTGGATGGAAACGCACTACTGTTAGGCTTGCAAACTGTGATGGCTGTGTCTTCAGGATCTGCTTGTTCCTCAGCGACGACGAAACCATCCCATGTTCTTACAGCATTGGGGCACTCACCAGAACTAGCTTATGCATCAGTCCGCTTCGGAATAGGACGTTTCAACACTGTTGAGGAGATTGATAAAGCAGCCGAACATGCGATCGCCACAATTAAAAGCTTACGTCGGTAATGGGGAATGGGGAATGGGGCATGGGGCACGGGGCATGGGGGCATTGGGCATTAAGGATTAGTTATCTCTCACGCCCCTGCTCCCCTGCTAAGAGATCCCTGCTCCTGTGCTCCCTATTCTCTCTTAAGTCTTGCTACTAAAGTATCAATAGCTTTTTGTTTTTGCGGATCTGCGCCTTGGGCATATTCAAGTTGAAATGGAACGATGATATCTGGGGTGACGCCATTGCCCTCTAATCTTTCTTTTTCATTAACAAACACATTTGCAACGGCTAAATAAAGCAAGCTACCGTCCTGCATTATAAAAGGACTACCAGCAAGCACTGCTCCCGTTGTTTTTGCACCAATTAAAGGTCCAATTTTATGCTGCTGAAAACCGAAAGCTAGAATTTCTTTACTACTTCTGCTTCCCTGATTCACCACCATAGCTACTGGCTTTTTCCATTGAGGAATATATGTGTATTTTTTGCCATTGCGGGAAATACTGGTAATGCTTGGACCTTCTTGAGCAGTAAATATATTTAGATAATCAATATCTCCTCCACCCCATCCGTCTCTAAGATCCAAAATTAATGCATCTGCCTGTTTAAGACGACCATAGAGTAATTCATTTTGAAGCTGCTGGTGTTCTGGATCTGCTGCATTTGACCAGATATGAATGTAACCTATTTTTTTATTTTCCTGTTGGATGACTTGCACACTGGCTTTTTGAGCGTCCAAGAACATTGTTGTTCCGTCAAAAATCTTTGGCGCGATCGCAATTTGTTTACGACTATTGGGATCGGCGGAACGCTGAATTGATAGTTGAACTTTTTGCCCTGCTTTACCGGTAAAAGACTGTATTGGTTGATATGGGTGATTATCTACACTGAGAATTTGATCACCAACTTTCAACCCGGCTTCTGCTGCTGGGCTACCATCAATAATAGCACTAATAAAAGTCTTACCATTAATATCTTTAGTGACAGCGCCGATACCGCTATACTCTACTTTCCCATTGGGGAGAAATTTTTTTAACTGCTTTTGTAAATCGTTGTTGTTCGTTAGAAAAACTCCCAAAAGCTGATAGTATGCAGGCTCATCTCTGGTATAAAAGTGAGTGTGAGAACTGTGCAATTCTGAGAGCATCTGATTAATAACAACAGCGACTTCTTGGCTCGACTTAGTTCTCACCGCTTGCTGCTTATACTTTTCCCGTATTGCTTTCCAATCGACTCCATTAAAGTTTGTATCGTAAAAATTATCATTAACTGTTTGCCAAGCTTGTTCAAAGACTTTAGTCTCAGGTGTTGCTAGTATCTTGGGCAGTGGTGAAACTAACCACAGGAGGAGCAAAACAGAGAAACTTGTCAGCAGGGTTGTAGCTAACCTCCTTAGCCGAAGAAATATTAGTTTTTTCATCTGGCTCCTTTGTACTCTTTTGGGTAGACGCTTATTAGCTTGTCATCAAAGAATGACGATGAAAGTTTTTTGCTAATAGTTCCGCTTCATAGGCATTATGTGTCGTACCAGTGTTGAAGGTAACTCAGATAACCAGTCATGAGTACAGATGTTTGGTACTCAATTAACCATATAGACTAGTTACAGCGCTCTGTGTAGGTAAAAAACACTATGGCAATTAACACAGATAATATTGAATCATATAGGGCACTAGCACTCCAAGTGACTTGCCACGCCGTCAACAGAGCAACTGACCGCCAAGAAGCCCATTCTTGGATGCAAAACTCTATCAATCGTTTGGCGCAACAGATTGCTGCTAGCGTTGCTTTTATTGGTTTTGACTGCCGTTTAATCGTCTTACCTGAATATTTTCTTACAGGCTTTCCTATGGGAGAGTCATTAGCTGTTTGGGCAGAAAAAGCTTGTTTGGAAATGGCGGGTGCTGAATATGATGCTATTGGTAAAATTGCGCAAAAACACGGCATTTTTATTGCAGGTAACGCCTACGAACTCGATCCCAATTTTCCAGGATTGTACTTTCAGACTTGCTTTGTGATTGACCCGTCAGGCTCTGTGGTATTACGGTATAGGCGATTGAATTCTATGTTTGCTCCGACACCACACGACGTCTGGGATAAATATTTGGATTGCTATGGATTGGACGGGGTATTTCCAGTTGCGAAGACTGCGATTGGTAATTTGGCAGCGATCGCATCTGAAGAAATTTTGTACCCAGAGGTGACGCGGTGTCTAGCGATGCGCGGGGCAGAGATTTTTCTCCATTCAACTTCAGAAGTTTATGGATTCTCGTGTTCGCCTAAAGAAGCAGCAAAAATCTCTCGCGCTGTGGAAAATCTTGCATACGTTATCTCAGCAAATTCCGCAGGTATAGCTAACAGCCCTATCCCCGAAGCTTCTGTTGATGGTGGTTCTAAAATTATTGATTATCAAGGAACAATTTTAGCGCAAACAGCGACAGGGGAGAGTATGGCTGCTTTTGCAGAGATTGATTTAGCTGCTTTACGTCGCTACCGTCGCAGACCAGGGTTAAATAATTTACTAAGCCGACAGCGCTTTGAAATTTACGCTGAGAGTTACCGTCAGTCAAATTTTTATCCTGTTAACACAATGCTAGATAAACAAGAAGTAGAGCGTAAACATTTCTTGCAAACTCAGCAAGAAACGATTGAGCGTTTAGCTAGACTAGGGGTAATCTGAAAAAAAATTTCATTAAAGGGGAGTAGCTACTAACAACACCCTACTTTTAAAAAAATTCCTTAACAAATGTCCAAACCTATAGAAGTTCGTAATCCTCGCACCGGCAAATATGACTACGTAATTATCCCACCGCCTTCAAAGCTATTGGTACAGCTATGTAACCGTTTACGTAGATCTCAAGTTAATTGGCAGAAAATCGGACTAAAAAATAGAATTGAAGCTTTGCAGCAGTGGAAAAAAGCCTTATTGTCAGGACTTGATAAACTAACAGAAGCTTTAGTCAATGATACAGGAAGACTCTCAATTTCAACACTCGAAATAGACTCATTCATCTCCTCTATTGATCGATGGTGTACCTTAGCACCAAATTTGCTACAAGAAACGATACAAGATACAACAATTTCTTTTATCGAACTGCAACAAAGTGCGGTTCCGTACCCTTTAGTCGGAGTTATCAGTCCGTGGAACTTTCCGCTTTTGCTCTCAACAATTGATGCAATCCCAGCATTATTAGCAGGTTGTGCTGTCATTGTAAAACCAAGCGAGATTGCGCCCCGCTTCACAGCGCCTCTGTTGACAGCAATCAATTCTGTTCCCATGTTGCGCGACGTACTAACTTTTATTGAGGGAGACGGCGAGACAGGTTCTGAACTGATTGAAAATGTAGATTTAATTTGCTTTACAGGAAGTGTTGCTACAGGACGAAAAGTCGCAGAAAAAGCAGCTAGGCTTTTCATTCCGGCGTTTTTGGAATTAGGAGGCAAAGATCCCGCGATCGTTCTGCGGTCGGCTAATTTAGACCTAGCGACAGATGCAATTTTGTGGGGTTCGGTTGTCAATACTGGACAGTCATGCCTCTCTATTGAGCGCATTTACGTTGCTGAATCTATATTTGAACAATTTGTTGAACAGCTAGTGGCAAAAGCGCAACGCCTACAATTAGCTTATCCAACACTTGAAAGTGGAGAAATTGGCCCAATCATTGCAGAAAAACAAGCCGCAGTGATCAGTACCCATCTGTTGGACGCAGTTTCTAACGGCGCGGTTGTTCACTGTGGCGGAAAAATTGAGGATGATGGTGGTGCTTGGTGGTGTCGTCCTACGGTTCTCACCTCTGTTAACCATTCTATGAAGGTGATGACTGAAGAGACTTTTGGCCCAATTATGCCTGTGATGCCTTTTTCTACCGCTGAAGAAGCGATTAACTTAGCAAATGATTCAATTTATGGGTTAAGTGCTGCTGTTTTTGCTCAGTCAGAAGCAGAGGCTTTGGAAGTGGCGCGTCACATAGATGCAGGTGCTATCAGTATAAATGATGCTGGGCTTACTGCTATCATGCATGAAGGAGAGAAAAACTCATTCAAATTCTCAGGTTTGGGAGGTTCCCGCATGGGAGCTAGTGCAATAAAACGATTTATGCGGAAAAAAGCGTTTTTGATTAAAACCAAGCCTATTCAAGACCCTTGGTGGTTTTAACGCAAAGAACTCAGGAGTCAGGATCCAGAATTCAGAATTACCTGAGTGCGACTAGTGGATGAGTAAAGGGGTTTAAATCCCACTCCAATTGATTCTGAACGCCAGGTGCTTTATGCCAGGGAACCTGTCCACCGCACCGGCTCCTCCTGAATTCTGACTTCTTAATTCTTTTTTAAGGGAGCTTTTTATATGTCTATTCTACGAGAAGAAATGCCTGTTCTTGCGCGCCATGCAGGAGATTGGGTAGGCACGTATACAGTGGTTGATACAGAGGGCAAAATTCTTGACAAGCATCAGTCTCACTTAAGTTGCCAATTTCCCGAAGATGGTCCTTACCCCTACTACCAAATCAATCGTTATACCTGGTCTGATGGGAAACAAGAAGAGCATCAGTTTCCAGGAACTTATCACGACAAAGCCCTTTGGTTTGACACTGAGCGCATACTAGGAAAATCTTGGGAAGCAGACAACTCAACCATTATCCTATCATTTTCTTATAAAAGCATGCCAGAATTGAGCTTATATGAAATGATTTTGATAAGTCCTTGCAATAACTACCGCGCTCGCACTTGGCATTGGTTAAAAAACCATCAAATCTTTAAGCGTACTCTCATCCAAGAAGAACGAGTGCGATAGAAAAACTAATACCTGGGCTCGAAATTGGTTCGTAGTTGGGCTTTAGCCCAGGAGCGCTTAAGCAAGCGTGACAAGCAGCGTCTTTGAAGAGCGAGAAGAGAAGCGCTGCTCGCACTCGCGAGATCGCTAACCGATTCCACTTAGCTCCCCAAAAACCAAATAGAAGTTCTATATTTGCTATTGTTGTTGGAGCGTGAAAAAATTTGATTATAAGGTATGGCAAAAGCTGATAAAATAAATTTTTCGACTCCTAGCGGTTTTCCAGAATTTCTTCCTGGTGAAAAGCGCTTGGAATTATATTTACTAGATACTATCCGTAGAGTTTTTGAAAGCTATGGATTTACCCCTATAGAAACGCCTGCCGTAGAACGTTTAGAAGTTCTGCAAGCTAAAGGTAACCAAGGCGATAACATTATTTATGGTATTAATCCTATTCTGCCACCAAACCGCCAAGCAGAGAAAGATAAGGCGGGTGAAACTGGGGCGGAAGCAAGAGCTTTAAAATTTGATCAAACAGTTCCTCTCGCGGCTTATATTGCTCGTCACCTAAATGAATTGACTTTTCCGTTTGCTCGCTATCAAATGGATGTTGTTTTTCGCGGTGAACGAGCAAAAGATGGACGTTACCGTCAATTCCGTCAGTGCGATATTGACGTGGTTGCCCGTCGCGAACTTAGTTTGCTGTATGATGCCCAAATGCCTGCAATTATCTCTGAGATATTTGAAGCAGTCAATATTGGTGATTTTCTTATACGCATCAACAATCGCAAAATTCTTACAGGTTTCTTTAAATCTGTAGGAATTGAGGAAAGGAAAATAAAACCTTGTATTGGCATTATTGATACACTGGAAAAAATTGGTGAGACTAAAGTTAAACAGGATTTAGAAAAAGAAGGTATTTTAGGAGATCAAACTCAAAAAATTATTGAATTTATTAATATAAAAGGCACAGTTGATGAGGTTTTGGATAAACTTAGATATTTAGCACAAACCATATCAGAAGCTCAGGAATTTATTACCGGAGTTACCGAACTAGAAACGGTTATTGCTGGGGTTCGTAACCTTGGAGTGCCCGAAAATCGCTTCTGTATTGATTTATCTATTGCTCGCGGTTTAGATTACTACACAGGCACGGTCTATGAAACGATACTATTAGGACACGAAGCTTTAGGAAGTATTTGTTCTGGTGGTAGGTATGAAGAATTAGTAGGGGTATTTTTGGATGAAAAAATGCCTGGTGTTGGTATTTCGATTGGTTTAACTCGTTTGATTAGTCGATTACTAAAAGCTGGTATTTTAAATTCCTTAGCGTCTACTCCAGCACAAGTAATGGTGGTAAATTTACAAAATGATTTGATGCCGGTTTATTTGAATGTTTCTCAAAAGTTACGTCAAGCAGGGATTAATGTTATAACCAGCTTTGAACAGCGACCTTTAGGGAAACAATTTCAACAGGCTGAAAAACAGGGAATTCAATTTTGTGTGATTATTGGTTCCGAGGAAGCAGCAGCACAAAAATCTTCTCTTAAAGATTTAAAAACTCGCGAGCAAGTAGAAGTACCAATGGAAAATCTGGCGGAGGAAATTAAACGGAGGATAGGGAGCAGCCCCTTTGGGGAAATCAAAAGTCAAAAGTAAAAAGTCAAAATGTAGGGAGTAGGGAGCAGGGGAGTAGGGGAGGGGTAAGGGCTTGGATCATCGCGATACAAGTTGCGTTAAAATTCCTAGCAATTCTAGGGGGTCAACGGGTTTGGAGATGTATCCCACTTTCCGCACTTCATCGTGTAATACGCGTGGATTTCCAATATTTCACTAACAATGGTTAAATGAACAACACAAATCCCCAATGACTTTAAATATTAATACTTAACGGTTTGACCATTATTAGGAATAATTCTTAAAAAGGGAGGTAATACATTGTGAAGTGCGGAATATGGGATGTATGCTTGAAAGCCAGATCTTAGTGCTTGCTCCTGGTTTTCCTGTCGTGCAAAGGCAGTGAAGGCGAGGGCAAGAACCTGTTGCCCTTGTGGTAATGCTCCTACCTGTTGAATGAATTCATAACCATTCATCCCTTGCATCCCAATGTCACTAATGATTAAATCCGGAAAGTTGCCAGGGATAACAATGATTTCTAGTGCTTTTACTGCTGAAGTGGCAGAGGTGACGATCGCGCCGTTCTGTTCAAGCAGGAAGCGCAGAAGATCTAAATTGTCTGGATCGTCATCGACAAGGAGAATACGAATTCCCGTCAATAAAGTGGTTGTAAGGATCTGGGAACTCGCTTGGCTAGAAGATAACTGATCACTACCCTCGAGACTAGAAGTTTGTGCCATAAGATTAGTGTTCAAGGGGGGAGCTTCGGGCTGGAGTGGTAACTTAACAATAAACGTTGCCCTCGGAATGAACGCGATCGCTAATATCTCTTCCTTCAGGGATCAGCAGCACTACTTGCCCAGATTCATCCCGCACAGGCTTTAGCGAAAAATCAATTATTGTGGTCGTATCTCCATATCCTATAACTTCCACTTCATAGAAATACGCGGGATGCGGGAAACTCAGTCCCTTTAGGGCTCTTAGGGAAGCGGCACGAGCGGTTTTAACCGCCTTGGTCTTTACTAGTTTGTACCGTGGTGAGGGTCTTCTATATATTTTCTAATAGCCTCACTACTAACATTACCAGCAGTTGACACAAAATAACTGCTAGTCCACAAGCTAGGTAGCTTTTTCAGTTCAGGAAACTCCTTTCTTAGGAAAAAACTAGACCTACCTTTAAATGCTTTAACAACCAGGTGGGGTGTATCTGTTGGTTTAACACTAATAAATAAATGTATGTGGTCTGGTGCTACTTCCAGAGCTAATATATCCCAATTTTTTTCTATTGCTAATTCTGCAAATATTTGTCTAGTCCTTGTTGCAATTTCACCTTTTAGTACTTTTTTACGTCTTTTGGGTATCCAAACAAAATGATAGTTGACTAGGAATTTAACGTGGTTATGACTTTTGTAATCTTCTTGATTAAGCATCAAAATTAGTTGTTTTATATATTGACAACTACTATATTAGTCGATTACTATAGAGAGGTCAACTAAATTGAGGTTGAGAGGTGGAACAAACAAAAACAAGGAAGAAAAGACCAAAAATTAAGAAAGAAAAATCTTTAATGGGTGTTCAGCAAAATTTAATCCATTGCAATAAAGACACTTTATCGATTCTTGAATATCTCTGTTACGAGTCAAATAACGTCCATAACTGTGCTGTTTATTATGCGCGTCAAATATGGTTCAAATCTTCAAAACTTGTAACTAGTTTTGACTTAATCAAAGCTCTAGGGAATAATAAACATTTTTCGGCATTACCTTCTGAGGTTGCTGTACAAACATGTATGTCAGTTGGTGAATCGATTAGATCTTTCGAGAGAATTGCTTAAAAAGTCTAAAGATGGCGAACTAAAACAAAAACCCCAATTTCCCAGTTATAGAAAGTCTGGAGGGTATCAACTAGTAGCATTTCCTAAACGTGCATTAAAAATAGTTGATGGTAATATTCGTTTTCCATTAGGGCTGGGATGAACCCGGACAAAAACGGACAACCTTTGTCCTAGTTTGGGATGTAGACTTCTAGGAGAGGGTGCGAAAAAACGCACCTGTCTGGGAATGTCTGGGTATTTTTTAACAGTAGGTAGGTGCGTTTTTTCTAAGGTTGTCCGTTTTTGGAGAGGATTAATGTAGCGGCTACAAGTTAAAGCTTGGTTTGGTATTAAAGAATTTTTTCTGCCAATGCCAAAAAATTTAGATTTTAACCAAATCAAAGAAGTAAGAATACTTCCTAGAAATCGTCAATTCTATATTGAGTTTGTCTATCAAGTTGAACCAATTGTAGTTACACTGGACAAATCGAAAGTTTTAGGGATAGATCACGGTGTTAACAACTGGTTGACTTGTGTTTCTAATCTAGGAACTAGCTTTATTGTTGACGGCAAACATCTCAAGAGCATCAATCAGTGGTACAACAAGTCTGTGGCTAAAATTAAAGAGAATAAGCCTCAAGGGTTTTGGTCTAATAGACTTGCAGCAATAACCGAAAAACGCAATAGGACAATGCGTGATGCGGTAAACAAAGCCTCCCGAATTGTAATTAACCATTGTTTAGAGAAACAAATAGGGGTTATCGTATTTGGTTGGAATACTGGTCAAAAAGACAGCGCTAATATGGGTTCTAAAACAAACCAAAACTTATATACTCCACAAGGTCTACAACGTATACGGGATAAAGCTTTTATGTTGTGTAGAGACTCCATAACATAAAATAAAACGCTTATATTTAAAAGATTACACAACATCTACAACATAGCTG